>Ga0102875_1000403_pt1 | contig 16514 bp, 8 predicted proteins | sample Colrivmet1547B02_FD_78185 | JGI IMG/M metagenome (GOLD analysis project Ga0102875, IMG submission 78185) | Estuarine microbial communities from the Columbia River estuary - metaG 1547B-02 | ecosystem: Environmental > Aquatic > Marine > Intertidal zone > Estuary | place: USA: Columbia River... | reverse complement strand
TCCTCCGGTGAATGTAATACTTTCATTATCACAAATTACATTACTTGCAGCAGTTGTTGTAAGGGTTGTAATTGGTAGTGGGTTTACTTGTACTACGATTGCGGCTGAGGTATCTACACATCCGGTAGCTGTATACTTTCCAATAACTTTTATCACATCCCCATTGACCAAGCCGGCTGTGGTATAAGTTGGGTTCAGGGAAAACCCAGAAACCGGCACATTGTTTTTAAGAAAACGATACTGTTGTGCGCCGGATCCAGTAAAGGTAATTGCACTTTGAGCACAAATGGTATTATCCAAATCATTGGAGGATAAGGTAACCACCGGTGCGGGATTTACACTAAAAATAAATGTCGGCTGCATTGCACTTGGACACCCACTTTCCAAACTCACGAAACTTAGTGTATCGTTATTTTGAATCGATGAAGTTTGATACAAGGTGTCATTAACTGTTGGTGGGTTATTGATGAGATTTCCGTTGAGATACCAAGCATAGGTATGCAGATTACTTGAGCTACCGATGTTGAATGAAACAGGAGTGCCCGCACAAATCGTAGTATCCGCATCAGAACATATAACAAAGATGTCTGGGTTATTGATTTGAATCGTAGTCTGTAGGGTATCCACACAATGATTTGTAAACTCTGTTATGAGCATTACATTAAAACTACCGTATCCTGCAAAAATGTGTGCATTCGTGTCTGGAACAGCATTAATAATTAAAACGCTATCTCCGGCACAAGGTGTACAAGGTGTAGGAATACCTACATACCCTGAATCGGCATAAAACGTGTTTGTTCCATCACCGAAATACCATGAATATGTGATATCATTTGGAATTCCAGAAAAACAAGTGGAAGAATTGGTGAAAAACGTTGTGTCATTGTAACAAAATGGTCCTACTGCTGTGAACGCTGCCGTAACCGCCGGTGTAGCCGAAAGATTCCAATTAGCAATGGCAGCTGCCCCTCCAGAATTCGTTGAGAAATACGCGGTAAAAGTTGCCGTCCCGGAAGCACCAACCGATTTCAAATCAATGCATGTCGCAGATACATTACCCGGAGTGTTTTTGACGAAAGAGGCAGGAATCGCATTGTTACTGGAGTACAAGTAAATAGAATCTTGACAATTGCCGTTCATAACTAGACTATCGATAATCGTTTGAGTTGAACCTCCTTTAATCTGCACATAACTTCCTGGAAGGATCCGTAACTTTTTAAAGGTGTTGTTTCCCTGTAATCGTTGTGGTTGATTCACCACATTCGCACCAATATTGATGGCATATTTCGGGAAAAACAGGGTTACTTCATTAAATGCTAAGTCTGAGGCTCTTAAATTATTTTCGGATGCCTGCGAACCGATGTAAATTTTAGACGTACCCGCGAAAAACTGAAAATTTACTGTTGTTGCCGTATCGGTAAAATTTCGAGCTATGGTTATATTAGAATTGCCAAAACGAACCCGTTGAAAGGTGGTAGACAATTGGTTTACGACAGAAAAATATCCGAAATCTGCATTGTAACTCATGGTATTAAACCCGCCATTAAATACAGAAAAATTAACCGAATCTGTCATATGAAGCGCTCCATTCAACACAAGTGAATCCGCAGGGTTTAACATGACCACACTGATATTCGAATTGATTACAGCGTTATTTGATGTTAACGTGGCTTGATCACGAAAAATGATTGATGCCGATGGGGTCCCTTGATTTAGGGACAATTGAGCATCTAAGATCAAATCTCCAAATGCATACAAATCTGTTTGCATCAACCCTACCGTTGGTTGATTGAGTGCTGCCCATGACATGTAAGCAAATTGAGGTGCAACATTAAATGTTACTTGTTGATTTGGCAATGAAAAAGACAGGGCATCGAAGTATACAGAATCTATTTTACCTGGAAAACATGCCGTTGCAACACCACCACTCGAAAGCGACCAATGGGCATTACTGTTATAGTTTCCGGAATTTCCAATCCAATAAAATTTTGAACCAATGTAGGTCCACCCGATGGATGTATTGCTCGTATCTGAAAGCGCTACGTTATATGTCTGAGTACCTGTAACCACTGCATGAACTCGGTTAAGGGTAAGAAACTGACCTTTAAATCCAGGAAATCCGGTTTTAATAAACTCCGATACCTGACCTCCTGCAGTTAATGCCTTAAGTTGAGTTTTACCGGAACATGATCCGGTGGTAAATAACGAATCCACGGAAAGCACATCACCATTATTAATGTTTATTATATTTCCTGCAGGGATTGACTTTAACAATTTGAAGTTGTTGTTATTTATAATCGTTACTGGACCGGAATTAAGACGTAGTTCATTATAGTTTTTCCCTCCGCCAGTGAATACCGACGTTCCAGAATTCGTTAAAGTGATACGTCCGTTGGTATGTAGTATCGTAAAGTTTGTTGCATTCACATTCCAGTTTGTTCCAGAAAGTGTAAGTATACTATTGGAAAGATTAATACTTCTTGGCGTAGCAGTAAGTGAATAAAAATTCGCAATGGTTGAATTACTTCCGGACAAATTTATCGAACCGCTATTGAGGTATAGGTCTGCAGTTGAATTTATTACTGAAGCAGTCAAAACTCCAGTCCCAGTCATCTTAATATCATTCGTCCAAACCCGACCATTTGAGATAATAGATCCGGTTGTATTCGTTGTAATATTCCAAAACCCTGTCCATCCTGTAAAGGTTGGATTCACTGATCCACTTAAAATATTAGATACTGTAATGGAGGGCAAGGTACATTGAAACTGAAACGCGGTGTTGGCTGCGGAAAAATCGAAAATCGATACATTGATGGCCACATCTAAGGTCACAGTACTCGCTCCGGTCAATCCGGAAGCCCCATTAAAGTATACTGTGTCTCCCACCGAAGGTACAGTCACCCCTGCCGTACCGCCGGAGGTTTGTGACCAACTTGACATAGATGACCATGAACCCGTTCCACCTATCCAGTAAAATGTTCCCGATTTAGCTACGAAAGAAATCGAGAGTAGAATAAAGAATAAAATGCGGCTCATTTTGCTTGTTTTAGTTACGAAAATTAGTGCAAATATCAGCTAAATTTCTTTAATTACTAAGGAATAGATTTTAATAATTAAAAGTTCATAATTGTTTAACGAATTTGTGGGAAGGTTCGGAATAATTACCCTAACTTTGGCAAAATTTTGTAATCACTTCAGGAGCATGATGAAAAACTTCTACTACTTTCTCTTTTTTGCTGCGACTCTCATGTGCTCAACACTTCAAAGAGTCCATGGTCAAATAACACCGCAAAAAGAAGTAAAACCTCAAGCAAGTTATCCTGAACCGATTCAATGCGCTGCAGATTTGAGGCTAATTTCGGTTCCCGAAGGTTTTGTGTCATCAACCAGTTTTAATGGGTATATACATCTCAATTCGGCTACATCGATTGTTATGACATCGGTAGAACATGTTAATTTTCTGAGGTTGTGTGCAGGCATGACCCCTGAATTTTTCACTATGAACGGGCTCACCCTTGTTGAGGAAAAGGAATTCACATCCGATTACAATGTTTCAGGACGTTACTACAAAGCAGATTTTATTATTGACAAGCTTCCACATGTTCGATATATGATTTTTAGTGGGGATATTAATAATACTCTTTGGTTGAATATTACATACCCACAAATGTTTGAACCCCTCATTGAAAAAGAAATTTCTGGAATTATTCAGTCCATCAAAGCAAAAGTAAGCGATGAGAAATAAAATACTCTTAACCTTGTTGGTTTTCTCAAGTCTGATTGTTTACGGACAGCAACAAGTAAATCACCACGTTCCTTTCAATACAAATAATCAAAACATGTGGGGTCCAAATTGGAGTCCATTTTCAATTGATCAAGAAATCACCTTATTTAATGTTCCTTGGAATACTTCATTTAACACAGGGAATTCAATGATTGGATCAGTAGCAGGATTTTCTTTCGGCGCGGCCTTACAGGGGTCGATTTCTGGTGTAATTGGAAGTAAAATTAGTTTACTTGGATTTACCACTGGAACCTTAGATGTAGATTATCCAATCGATGCAACGATTACAACCCCTACCGATAACACGTATGATCAGGGTGATACCGTCACAGTTGCTACAAGCTATACCTTAGATCCAGCGGCTGAAATAACGTCTTTTTACCCATCGATGGGAGAAGCAAAATGGGACGTATATTTTCAATTGGGAGCATCAGCAAGCGCAACTATTTGTGTATTTAGTTGTGGAACCTTTCCCATAATTCCAGCATTTAATACGGGATTGGTCAATATTAATTTAGTTACTGTCAATGCGAATGGGGTATCTATGTTATCAGGTCTTGGTATAGGGCCTCTGTTTACTCAACCATTCCTACCTTATCCATTACCTGATGCCTTAGGCGATTATGGATTATCAGGAGAAATCACTATACCCTATGTTAGCACTGAAAGTTCAGTCAATGGATTGCAATTAGATGCATGCGGTGATTCAACCTATTTCAACTTAAATCTAAATGTTTTCGACTTAATAGGGGCAATGAATATCCCTTATGTAAGTATTATTATGGAAAACCTAGCCGGTGAATTTGATTTCGGAATCGCCAGTGTTAGTTGGAATTTCTTTGATGCAAGTTTTGACGCGAATATAACCAACAATCAGTGTTTCAATTTTGACCCTACGGTTTACGTTTCCTTTACGTTTCCAGTTCCGGTCACATACCGTATTGTTAATCCAGCGAACAATACCGCTGGTCCTTGGGCCACAAGTAGTATAATCAATTTCCCGGTCGGAATGAGTTTGCAATATCAATTCCCCTGTTATTTTGAAACTGTAAACATAACTCCAACATACACCATAAATGGCGTGATTACTAACCACACGTACGATGTGGTGAGTTTTGACTTTCTCATGAGCGCATTAGCCTTTGGCTTTACCATACCAGCTGTACAAATTACTCCAGCTATCTATATCCCTGAAATTTGTATTCCGATTTACTATCCTTGCGGTGTATATTGGTTTGGAATTGATTGGTGTTCGGTACAAGTTTGTACTCCAGCATTTACCATTCCTGCCATAGGTTGGCCAGGTTATACATTTAGCGTAGGACCAGTTTGGTCAACAAGCATTCCTATTGGATCTTTTTCATATGATTGGTTTAATCAAACGTGGTCATTGCAAGGTTTTCAATCGTATACATTTAGCCCTTTTTCTATGACTGCAGATGTGCTTTCTGCATCGGGTACGGCAACACCAGTTAGTTGTTTTGGAGGGAATAATGGTGCGGTAGCGTTATCATTTAATAATGTAGCTTACCCACTTTCATATTTATGGACAAACGGGGCTACAACACCGTCTTTATCAAATGTCACAGCCAATGCATATCAAGTCCAAGTCGTTGATGCAAATGGTTGCCAATTACTGACAGGAGCAACCGTGTTACAACCGGCATATCCGCTTCAAGCTACCCTGCAAGCAACCAATGTTAGTTGTTTTAGTGGAATATCTAACGGAGCGGTCGATGCCAGTGTATCAGGAGGCACCTCCCCTTATGCTTACAGTTGGAATAATGGATCCTTGTCACAAGACTTATCAAACATAAGCACTGGCAACTATACTATAACGGTCACTGATGCTAATGCATGTAGCACTACAAGCTCAACCTCCATAACAGCGCCGAGTGATATTGTTCAATTTGCTGCAACAACAAATACAACCTGTTTTGGTGGTACTAACGGCAGTATAAATGTTAGTGTAACTGGTGGACTTACACCTTATACGTATTCTTGGAGTTCAGGTCAAAGCAGCGAGGATATTCAGGGAATAACCGCCGGTACGTATACCCTAACCATTACGGATGCCAATAATTGTACGGATATTCAATCCTATACAGTGAGTGAACCAAATTCAGCGGTATCGCTTAGTGCAAACCTAACGAATGTAGCATGCCATGGAGGATCAACTGGAGCAATTGATATAACCACTTTGGGTGGAACACCCGGCTATACATTCCAATGGACTGCAAGTAACGGGGTAGTTATTCCCCAAACTACAGAAGATCTTTTGAACATATCTAGTGGCAGTTATACCCTTGTTGCGACGGATGCCAATGGCTGTTCTGCAAGTTTAATTTCAGTAATTTCACAACCCGCTCAAGCACTACAATCTACCCCACAGATTACTGCGGTAAGTTGTTTTAACGGAAGTAATGGAGGCGTTCAACCTAATATCCTAGGTGGGACAACACCATACAACTATTCTTGGAATAATAGTTCTACAAACAGTACATTAACCAATGTTTCCGCGGGTGCTTACACCTTGAGTATTACGGATGCCAATAATTGTAATGCATTATTTAACTATTCCATTGCACAACCTAATGCTGCGTTAGCCATTAATTTAACAGGAGTCAATATCTTGTGTTTTGGAAATGCTACAGGTTCAGCCAACGCGGTGGTCAGTGGAGGCACGTCACCGTATGTTTTGGCATGGTCTAACGGATCGTCTAATTCAGCCATTCAAAATCTAGTGGCAGGAAATTATAATTTAACTGTAACCGACCAAAAAGGTTGTATTGCTAACCAATCGATTACGCTTACACAGCCTTTAGCTCCGCTCAATGTTAGTACTGCGCCAAATATGGTTGATTGTTTTGGTAATCAAACCGGTTCGATTAACGCAAGCATTTCTGGTGGAACAGCTCCGTACACTTCAAGTTGGATAAATCAGAATTCACAAATTTATGCTTCACCAACTGAGGATATTGCTTCGATTGGCATTGGAACCTATTTAACCGTTGTTACAGATAGTCACGGATGTATTGATTCATCTTCAGCTAGCATTACGCAACCAGCTGCGATATCGATGTCAAACACTAAAATTGATGTGCTGTGTCACGGTAATAATACGGGATCAATTAACGCTAGCATAACAGGAGGAACACTTCCTTACTCTTTTGCTTGGAGTAATGGTGCGACAAGTGAAGACCTAAGTGGAATTCTTGCTGGCTCATATACCTTAACTGTTACTGATGCAAACGGATGTTCAGAAACGATGACGGTCGAAATAATTCAACCTTCATCACCTCTTGCTGTGATGACAGAAACCACATCGATAGACTGTTTTGGCATGAATACTGGTTCAGTAAGCGCTACGGTAGTAGGTGGTACTGCTCCTTATCAATATGCTTGGAGTAACGGTGCCACTTCAACGGAGATCACCAATGTATTAGCGGGTCCTTATTCAATTTTGGTAACAGATAATAACGGATGTACAGCCTTTAGCGGTGCGAATGTGCAGCAACCGCAACAAGGATTAAATGTTGCTATTAATGTTACCGATCCATCATGTCATGGATATTCTAATGGTATCATTGAAATGACGATAACAGGGGGTACCCAACCGTATTACTTTAATTGGGGCGACGAAAATAATATTCTACTTAACAATCCAAGTGAACGCTTAGATTCAATTACCGTAGGATCATATCTTTTCGTGATAACCGACGATAAGGGGTGTGTTGTAGATACCATTGTTCAAGTGAACGAGCCAACTCCTTTTAACCTTGCAATCCAACCTACAGATGCACTTTGTTATCAAAGCGCCACGGGAATGGTTGATTTAACAGTAACAGGGTCCACCCCACCTTATCAGTTTAATTGGAATAATGGACAATACCTAACCGAAGATTTATCAAATGTACTTGCGGGTTACTATAGTGTTCAAATTACGGATAATCAAGGGTGTATAGATTCAATTGCAGCAAATGTCAATCAACCAGATTCAATACTAATAAGCTCAGAAGTTATCAATGTGAGTTGTGTTGATCAAGCAGATGGTGCAATTTCGTTAACTGTTAATGGTGGAACTTCACCTTACAGTTTTGCTTGGTCTTCTGGTGAAAATGTTCCTTCCATTTCAAACTTGAGTGCTGGATTCTATGTTGCTACAATAACAGATGATAACTCCTGCATCGCAACGATTACTGTGGAAATTTTACCTAGTCTAATTCCTTGCGTAAATCCAGTAAATACATTTACACCGAATGGAGATCAATTTAATGATACATGGGTTATAGATAACATGTATTTATATCCGAATGCCTCGGTACAAGTATTCAATAAATGGGGTAATCTTGTATTTAAATCAGAAGGGCTATACACACCATGGGATGGAACATACAATAATAATCCATTACCGTCGGAGGTATATTACTATATCATTGAACTCAACGACCCAGCCACATCAAAACTTACAGGTACCTTGACCATTATTCGCTAATTATGAAGTACATAAAGACACTATTCTTTTCATTAATAATTTTCCTGACATGGGGGAATAACACCCCGCCCCCTTGCCCATCTTTGACTATGTCGGGGTCAAATGTTAGTTGTTTCGGACAATCAAATGGTTCTGCCTTAGTTTCAATTTCAGGTGGAAGCGGTAACTATTCCATAAGTTGGTCAAACGGAATTAATACGTCTAGTAACTTCGGTTTGGGCGTTGGGACATACACAGTAAACGTAATCGACAATGTATCTGGGTGTTCGGTAAACGGAGCGTATGTAGTATCTGCTCCAAGCCCTGTAAGTAATTCCGGAATCATTGCAAATGTGAATTGTTTTGGAGGATCAACAGGTGGCGTCAATATTACACCATTAGGTGGTACCCCTCCCTATTCATATGTTTGGACTAATTCTTTAGGAAATACTGTTTCAACAATACAGGATCTATCAAGTGTTTCAGCTGGAACATACGCAGTTCAGATTACAGACAATAATGGCTGTGGGTTATCTAACAGTTATCAAGTAACGCAACCGAATCAAATGTTGAACAATTCTGCAGTGCTTAGTAATGTAACTTGCTATGGTGGATCGAATGGTTCAATCGATTTACAAGCGTGGGGTGGAACGGCTCCTTATACGTATTTATGGACCACTGGATCAAGTAATCAAGACATCACGGGCTTAACCGTAGGTAATTATTCTGTTACTATTACCGATAACAAAGGGTGTGTAAAATCTTCGAATTACACGATAGCACAACCAACGATTATTACTTCGCAAATGAACTCAACAGCCGTTTCATGTTTTGGGTTTTCGAATGGAATTGCCTCGGTTAACGCAACCGGTGGGACACCCCCATATGCATACAATTGGCAAAATACAAGTACTGTATATGCTCAAAACAGTACAACACTTGCTAATGTGCCAGCTAGTACATATACGGTAAATATTACCGACGCTAACGGATGTTCTATTTCTAATTCCACAACAATAAGCCAACCAAGTATAGTTTCTAGCTCATTAACTTATACCAATGTGAATTGTCATGGAGGAAACGATGGAAGTATTAACCTTAGCGTTAGCGGTGGAAACGCTCCATACAGCTATACTTGGGTAAACGCTGCTAATCAAAATATCGCAGTAACTCAAGATTTACTTCAGATTCCAGCAGATACGTTCACGGTAACTATTACGGATGCTAACGGATGTATTTCATCCATGAATCAAATAATTACAGAACCAGCATTGCCATTATCATCCACATCAACGATTACTAATGTTTTATGTTTTGGTAATTCCACTGGCTCTATCGCAATCAATGCTGCAGGCGGAACTTTACCGTATTCATACAATTGGTTAAGTGGACAGAATACATCAACGATTTCAAATTTAACCGCTGGTGCGTATACCTTTACTATTACAGACTTTAATGGCTGTAATTTATCAGGAAATTTAAATGTGACTCAACCAAATGCTCCTTTGAGCATTACACATTCTTTGATAAATGTAACCTGTAATGGGTTCACGAATGGATCAATAAATACATCAGTTTCTGGTGGAACCTTACCGTACGATTACAATTGGTCAAATGGTGTATATTTATTAGCATATAACACGGAGGATTTAACCTCCATTCCTGCGGAAACATATGTCTTATCGGTAATTGATAATCATGGGTGTTCCATCGCCGATACCTTTGTGATAACAGAACCGACCGTACTAAATAATTCGCTTACAGGAATAAATATTCTATGTAACGGCGACAGTACCGGAAGTCTTAATCTAACGGCATTTGGAGCAACACCTCCCTATTCATATGTTTGGAGTAATGGAATCACGTCTGAAGATCAATCTTCCATTCCGGCAGGGACATACCAAGTAACTATAACTGATGCTAACGGTTGTTTGAAATTAGATTCTATCGAACTAACAGAACCACAATTCCCTATTGCCTATTCGTTTACCACCACCGATGTAACGTGCCGAGATGGTAATAACGGAACTATAGATTTAACAGTAACAGGAGGAACTCCACTATATACTTATACGTGGTCTAATGCATCGAGTAATGCCTTGAATGATTCGCTTACGGCTGGTATATATTCATTCCTTGTAACGGATGCGAATGGATGTACGGCTGCTGATTCCATGACGATTTATCAACCGGCAGCCCTAACAATAAACGAATTAATCACCCCTGTTACATGTTACGGATTAAGTGATGGGCTAATTGATTTATCTACCCTTGGTGGGACGCCTCCGTACCAATTTACTTGGTTTAATTCCACCTTTGCACTTTCCGCACAAACCGAAGATTTAATCGACTTTCCGAAAGATACCTATCAAGTTGAAATCATTGATTCCAATGGATGTTTTTATGAATATTTCTTGATTCTCCCACAACCCGATTCATTATATATCACTACCAACGATGTCATGGTTACTTGTTTTGGAGGAACGGATGGGGCCATAGATATTTCTGTATTCGGAGGAAATCCTGGTTATACATACCAATGGTCAAATGGCGAAGTAACAGAAGATCTATCTAATTTGTCATCTGGAACCTACGAAGTGCTTGTTTCAGATACCAAGAATTGTACAGACTCTGCATCAATTGTAATTGTTTCACCTGAACCAATTAGTAGTACCATTACAACCACAGCGGTAAGTTGTATTGACCAAGCAGACGGTAGCGCATTGGTGGAAGCCACAGGTGGCGTTGGTTCATATACCTACTTATGGTCAAATGGCACATCAAATGCACTTAATGAGTCCTTATCAAATACTTTATACTCGGTGCTTATCACCGATGCCTTAGGGTGTACTGGAACAGATTCTGTGATAGTACCAATTAACCCTATTGCTTGTATTGATCCCGTAAATTGTTTCACCCCGAATGACGACCAAATTAATGACACTTGGGTGATTGATAACATGACTTTATATCCTGACCTATCACTTACAATATTCAACAAATGGGGGAATTTAGTATTTGAACAAAAAGGTACATACACTCCATGGGACGGCACATATAACACCAAAGAATTGCCGGCTGGAACTTACTATTACATCATTAACTTAAATTATTTAGACAGAGCTCCTGTCACTGGAACAATCAACATAATAAAATGAGAAATACACTATATACTATCGCAATTCTGTTAGGGGTAACGCTACACGTACAAGCCCAGCAGGTCTCTTTAAATTCACAGTATTTATTTAATGAATACATTCTTAATCCGGGTGCTGTGGGATCTAAGGACTATACCCCTGTTCAGTTGAATTTCAGAAAACAATGGACTAATTTCCCCGGTGCTCCAACCACGCAATTTCTAACTGCACATGGCAGAGTTGCAGATAAAATGGGGATAGGGGCTAACATTTATAATGATTTAGCTGGACCGAGCAGAAGAACTGGTATTACGTTTTCAGGTGCTTATCACCTTCAGTTAGACAAAGCATATAATCATAAATTAGGCTTTGGTTTAGGTTTGTCGTTAACACAACATTTTATTGATGTAACTAAATTAGATACGTATATTGACAATGACCCTACAGTACTTAAAGGTTTTAATAACCAATTTGTACCTGATGCCAATGCAGGTATATTCTATCATTATAAAAACAAAGGTTTTGCTGGTGTTTCAGCCTATAATTTGGTTCAAATGAATCGTGACTTATTCAATTTCGATTCAAGCATCAACAGCCCATTGGTTCGTCATTACTATTTCATTGGTGGGTATCATTTTGAAATCACAAAGAACTTTGGCATAAAACCTACTGTCATGGCTCAAGCGATTGAAGCGGGTGTTTTTCAATTTGATGGAACCTTACTTTTTACCTTTAATAAATACTTTTGGATTGGAGGATCTTACAGACACAATGCCGATGTTGTTGGATTAATTGGAGGACAAGTTGGACCGTTAAAATTTGGCTATTCGTATGATTATACCTTATCTGATATTGCTAGATATTCTAATGGTTCACACGAAGTATTTCTTGAACTACAAATTCGAACGAAGAAAACCGAAGACTCTTCCATTCCTTGGTTAAAACGTAATAGAATCTACAATACTGGTAATTAATGAAGGTTCTTTTCTCCGTTTTTCTTTTTACTGCATTTGTTAGTATAGGGCAAACCCTTGATGACGCTGATAAATTATTTAATCGCTATGAATATTCTAAGGCAATTAGTGCCTATGAGAAATATCAAGCATCAAAAAAACTCTCATTAAAACAACTGAAGAATCTAACCTTTTCTTATTTCAGTGTAGGTGATTTTGATCGTGCATACCGCATGACTGACTCTTTGGTGAAATCTCCGAATATTGAGCCTTTTTTTATCTACGCTCATGGTTATTCTGCTTATTCCATAGGAAAATATGATGTGGCAAAGAAGTATTTAATTGAATATCGAACGAAAGAGAAAAACAAAGACCTTGATCAAATGATTCAAGCCATCGATGTAATTAATACATGGCCAAAAGAATCTTTAGCTAACCTTAAGAGTTTTACAAATAACTCATCCAGAGCAGATGCTACGATTGATGTTTGGAAGGGCAATGTCATCGCATTAAAGGAAAAAGGAATCACCAAAACAGCAGAGGTTGATAAAAACAGAGATTTAATTGACGCTGAATTCTTGTATAAAGTACCCTATATAGTTTTTCCCATTCAAACAAAAGATATACAAGTAGCGTCTTCAGGACAAATCTGGAATGAAATTGCTGTCACTAATCCCCCAATTACCTACATGACATTTAATGCTATTTCTGTTAGTGAAAATAGTGTCGTAGTGTGTAACTTAAGTGGTTATGATAAGCAAGGAAACTATATTAAACCCGCTAATTATAAAGGTACACTTTCAGAAAAACTGACCATCGAAAATTTAAGTCCATTTCTTGCTGTAGATAGTTTAGAATCAACTAGTATAGCCATTAATGATTTAGGTAATGTGGTCGTTTTTAGCGCTAAACCTAAATCTAAGAAGGATAGTGACTTATATCGCGTGGAATTGGTTAATGGGAATTGGGCATATCCAACTAAAATAAATCAATTAAATACATCCGGAAATGAAGTATTCCCGGTGTTCAGTGGAGATTCGATATTGTACTTTTCCAGCGATGGCCGAATGGGATATGGTGGATTAGATGTATATTCCTTTCCTATGGGTTCAGCGGATAAAGCATTTACTAAACACCTACCTTCTCCCATAAATAGTGCGTCAGATGATTATGGGTTTTGTAGCATTGCTAAAGATTCCATGATGTTTACATCGAATAGATATAATGGGCAAGGAGATGATGACATATTCACTTATAGTTATCCTAAATTGCAAGAAATTGTAAGTAAGAAAGACACCATAGATACCGCTAAAATCGTGCCCTTCGTGAGTGTTAAAAATATTGTATTCTACTTTGATTTTGACAGTTATGTGATTAAGGATATTCCAGATAGTTTAACTGAATTTATTGAATTTTTAAATGCAAATCAATCGTATAAACTAGTATTGGTTGGAAGAACTGATAACATTGGAACGACAGATTACAACAGTTATCTAGGAGAAATGCGTGCCAAAGCAGTGGCTAAATTACTTATATCAAAAGGAGTTGATTCTGGTAAATTGAAGGTAATATCCAAAGGGGAAACGGATCCAGTTATTCGTTGTTCTCCGTGTAACGCAGCATCTAACGCTAAGAATAGATTAGTAAATCTGGATATTGTTAATCCGTAAAGCTCTTAATTTACTACTTTAAACCCCTGGGGAATTAACAAGGAGAATGTAGTTTCAGGATCTTTGATGGTGAATTCAATATTAGTCACTTCGAATTCCATATATAATCCGTCTTTCACCGTATTATACTTTAATGGAAATCCTGGTATGTGTTTATTTACGATGGCCTGCTGCTTTATATCAAAGTTAAGTTCATTGGTATACCAATAGGTTGTAGTTACGCCGTTAGCTTTTAAATTCGCACGTTTGCAGTTATAACCCAGTATTTTTTTCACTTCATTCACTAATTCAACTTGTACGGTATCTTCCGCTAGTTTTTGATCGAAGTAATCTTTAGTCAAATAAAATGCAAATTTTCCAGCAGAGGTTGAGTTCAAGGTTATACCCTGCTTCAAGTAGTTATTTACGATAACTGAAGTAAGCATTCCTTTACCCATTTTAAAATCCATACGAGCCAAAGAATCATTAAATTGAAGTGCCATTTTACTATCAAACAATAAGGCTGCCCGTTGTTTTTGCAAGGCTGTGGTATCGGCAGGTTTAACCGTTATGGCATATTCCACCAAGCCTTCTTGATGTTGAGACAATCCATTTATAACTACAAAAACTAATGCGATTATTGTTAAGGCTTTTCTTCTCATGGCTTATTATTTTTATCAAAGTTACGCTTTCCAAGGGTTAAATGCACACCATAAAAAATAAGTGCCATTAACACGAGTTTTGAGGTTGTTATTTGGTTAGTATAATCCGCTGACCATCCGATTATGGCAAACAAATAAGAAAAAGTAATCACAAAAATTGGTTGAACGTATATGAATGCAGATGCAACCGTTGAACTCACGTACTTTAGGCCAACTACCGTAAGCAGATAGGTTAAAAAGGTAACACCGACCACTACATAAATAATCTTCAACCAAATAAACCATGGAATCGCGTATAAATTCGTGTGTTTTAAATCACCATATACGGGAGGAAATGCAAATAAAAATAAGGTTCCAAATGTGAATACCCACGTAATAACTACCAAGGGAGGATATTTTTGCATGAGCGGTTTAACTAATAACAAATAGACGGCGTAACTAAATGAATTACCGAGAAGGAATAAATCACCGAGTTGAGCCTGAACTGTATTCTTGCCGGATGTTGTTAACGCAATTGCACCAATTGCACCCATGCTAATTCCAATCCACTGCTTACGGGTAAGTCGCTCCCTTAACCAAAAAAACGAAAGTACGGCTACCATGATCGGGTTAAGTGCCATAATAATTCCCGCGTTCATCGGAGAAGAGGAATTCAACCCATGAAAAAATAAAAGCTGATTGATAGTTACACCAAATAACCCACATGCTGCCAAGCGCAACACATCACGCTTAATAATTTTAGCACGTTTAACGAAGGGAATAAGGAGCCAAAAGAGTACAACCGCACCGATAACTCTAAATAAAATAAATACGGTGGGAGATAAAAAAACCGGCATTACACCTTTCGCAAGCACATGACTTGCCCCATAAATCAGATTAACTAATAATAACGCAAAAGCCGCCCACTGTTCCTTAACTTTACTTATCTCCAAAATAAAAACCGGGGTTTAATAACGGATTCTCTAAATTCATCCAATTTCTCAGTCACGCCTTTATCGACCATACGAATAAGAAACTTATCCATTCCACGTGCCTCTTTCACATCCTTTTCCATTTTAAAAACAGGAGTAAGCACTTTAAAATACCGAGCATTTTCTCCCATTAGCACGGGCGTTTTAAGTTCCTCAACTGCCATTGGATCCAAAAGCAATAAGGCAGAAAAGCCAACGTCCTTTAACCTACCCGAAGGGAGTTCCCCCAAACTAAAGGTATTACCTGATATCGCCCAATGATCTGTTTTTAAATAATTTTTTATTGCAATTAATCGGCTAACAGCCCATTTAAACAACTCATTTTCTAAGGATGCGTCCCAATACTCTGGGAGCAAGAAATATAGCTCAATGGTTGCCTCAGACTGATATTTCGGCGGAACTGGCATCTGATATTCTCCCAAATCCAAGGTACAAAGAAGCGTACCGCGCGCGCCGTTGAGTTTTATAACACCTAAGGTTTCATTCCCTTCCTGTATAGTTTGAATTGGTTCTTCAAAGCGTTCTGTGAGTTTATCAAGGAGCATGTGATTGAAAATTTTTAAGATAACTCGTATCGGTTAGGGCACTTAAAAATGAGATAAGTTGTTTCTTTTCTCGTGGTGTAAGTTCTAGTGGTAAAATACTGGGATGCTGGCCTTTCGGGTGCTTACCACCAACCAGATAATGCTCGATAACCTCATCCAAGGATTTCAAACTTCCATCATGCATGTACGGATAGGTTAGTTCTATATTCCTAAGCGTTGGTGTTTTGAAAAAACCAATATCCGCGCTATCAAGGTTTATCCTAAATCGGCCTTTATCCGTACCATACTCTTTATAAAGCCCATTATTTTCTGCATTAAAATTGGTAAAATATGGTGCAG
>Ga0102875_1000370_pt1 | contig 17170 bp, 8 predicted proteins | sample Colrivmet1547B02_FD_78185 | JGI IMG/M metagenome (GOLD analysis project Ga0102875, IMG submission 78185) | Estuarine microbial communities from the Columbia River estuary - metaG 1547B-02 | ecosystem: Environmental > Aquatic > Marine > Intertidal zone > Estuary | place: USA: Columbia River... | reverse complement strand
GCATACCGATTAATGAAGTAATTTCTATAGGTGCTATCCCGCATTAAGTTACTATGGATGTCGTAATACGTGTTTGGTTGAATTGCATATTGAAACCAATCAAACATATTGGTATTGTAATCTGTCCATCCGCCAAGACCCCATTCCACATCTTGCAAGAAAAATCGCCATTTGTTGTCTGTACTTCGCGTTCTTGCAATCTTCACATTGTTATAAATCCAATCCGTATTGCCGTACCATAATTCAGCGGCGATATAATCGGTGTAATTTTTCAGATCTAGTCGTTTGTCGCATTGACTTAAATAATTTGGATTGGTCTTATCTGCCGTGGTGATAAAATTGAACATATTAAAAAATGAACTGTCTGAACCTTTTACTGTTCGCAAGGTGCTTCCATACCAATAACTAACCGAGAGCAAGTCGAGGCTGTCTACGTGATTTCCGTAATTTTCATTGAAATACGTCTCATTTGCTTTTTCTCGAAGTTCGTATACGCCAAAGAATTGACCATTTAAAAATACATTAGCTGGACGATACGCTTGCGAGTTCGCGTATGATTTGCGCATGACGCGCATGAATGTGGCATCCCGTTGATGGTATTGATTCCAGAAATTACTTCCATTTCGTATATAAATTGCTTGTAAATCATTAACATACGGTTTCTCTGGAAATAAGGGGTAGTGAATATTTTCTCCAGTTCCGAAGGTGGTATTCGCAGGTTCTACGGTGACGCTGTGTTGTGGATTTGAACGGCTACCACCCGCTCCACCATCAGGTTTAACGGAGGCTTTACTTTCAAATTGCTTGGTGCCATCTGGAGTGAAATACTCAATATTACACTGGCGTTTCCAGTCGGTCCACCAATTATCGAAAATACCGTTAGCTCCATATAAATCATCGTCATCTATCGTTAGGGAAACGATGGGAATGGTTGAACTTTCATTAATCAAATAGGTTTCCGCTTCAATAGGACTCATATATCGATTGGTGCCGTTCGGAAAACACCTTACTTTTAATACGGCATTGGCCGAAATTGTAATCGGACCGCTAACCACGGTGGAGCTCCCATCAGGATCTTGGCCATTCAGTGTATATCTTACAATGCCGCCTTGCGTAGAATTGTTAATTACATTTACAGTAATAGTACTAGGAAACATGCCGCCTACTAAATCGAGTGAGGGTTGCTCTTCATATCCATTGAAAGATATCGCCACATCATTTGTGGAGTTAGGGGTTGGAGTAGGGAATATAAACCAGGAGTTATTTCCATCATTTTTTTTACCCACAGACATATTGGCTTCAAGGTCTGGTACATAGAGACTATCGAGAATTACGCCGCTCGCATTACTCAAATATAGGGTTTCACCCAGGGTGGCAATCGAAAAGTTTGTTTCAATGGTTCCCGCTTGAGGCGAATTGAAAAATGGATGAATATACCCTCCGAATTGTTGTTGTGCTGAGGCTAATCCAAATGTAAGGAACGGTCGGCATGTCAAATCAGAACTTGAGGGAGAGGAATTGTGGATTTCAACAGCAAAGACATTTGTGCCATTTTGCAATAAATTGCTAATTACACTCATATCCAAATCATAACTACTAAGATTTCCCCCTTGATATAGTTGGGCTTCATGATCTACAGCTAATTCGTCAAAGTTGGGTGGGGTACCTACTAGACCATCTCTTGCAATTTCAACACCGTTTAAGTACGCCACAAATCCGTCATCGTAATCGATGTCTAACATGGCTTTAACTATGTCGTTGAAATTGGTAATATTAAAACTAATTCGTGCATAGACCGTAGTTGCTGGTCCGGTGATGTCTGTGCTATCGTCTCCGTCTCCATATCCAACACTCATTTTTCCTTGACTCCAACCGGAAGCATCGTATGAGTTGGTGTACCAATTGGGGATTGCTGCGTTGGGTATAGCATAAGACCATAGCGCTTGATAATTAATAGGACTTTCGAAATGATTAACGAGGTAGGTTGAGCCCTGACTATTCGCAAGAATCGTGGTGAATCCATTCGCGGGGATACTAATTGGAGGGAATGCCCATTGGTTTAAGTTTGTCCGCTTATCTGATAAGTAAAAACCTTGCAAATTTTGAGATGTAGCACTTGAATTGTAGATTTCAATCCAATCAGGTGAACTCCCATTAGCTAAGACATAGTTCGTGCCATTGGTATTACTAGCCTCATTGATAAAGAGTTGAGCATTATATAAATTACAAATAATGCAAGCGAAAAGAATGGGTAATATTTTATTCATTACCTCAAAGTTAAGGATTTAACCACAAATTTGTTACCCGAACCCGATTGAAAATCCTAATGCAGCGAGGCAAAGGATTAATCCGATGGTTTTTTGAACGGTAAATTTCTCTTTGAACAAGCTTAAACCAAGAATCGAAGTAATGAGCACTACGCCCACATTAGCGATTGAAAGAATCTGATGCGGGTCTAACTCTAGCGTATTATATGATTTCACCAATAGATAGATTGAAAAATAATTTGGGATACCCAAGATAATTCCACCAAACCAACTTCTTCGATCAAAGGATATTGTTCCTGTCAATAATTTTATAATAAAATAAGCTAACCCCATCAGACCAGCCATTAAAAAACCAAGGGCTGCAAAAATCCCATCATGGAAGCCATTAGGTAGCCATTCTGAATTGGTGAAATATAATACTAAATCGAGCCCTGCACTTCCGAAAAAAAGCACCAGCAACATCCAAAGAAAGCCCTTAGATTGTGGATTGGATTGTTTAGCGAACGAAACAAGAAATACGCCAACGACTGCTATCACAAGAGGGATTATATTGCCCCAGCCCAGCGGTGTATGATTCATTATTAACACTAAAATCACCGACAGTGCCATCGACATTTTCACTGCAATTGAGGTGGTTGAAACGCCATTTTTTTGAGCGCTTATTCCCATTATAATGAAAAGGGAAATGAAGAGTATCCCACACAAAAGGGCAAAAGGTATTCCTGCATTTAAGGTGGCTGAGGATGGTATATTTTCATGAAATAAAAATATACCACAGGCAAAAGCAACGAAATAGTTTGCGATTACTGCTTGAAGTGTATCTACTTTCCATCGAGGAAAGGAACGGAAAAGGACAAAAATGAAACTTGAAGAAAGGATGCTGAGGAATAAATCCATTATTTTCTTTGGTAATAGTAAATGGTATCGGTTGGTCCGAAGGGGTGAGAACGCATTGGAGTTTTTGTTAATACTGGGGCTCGCATTCCTTCTTTGAACAAGGTATCGCTGACGATTACTCTCGCTTCATCCCACACGTTGTCAATAATAAAATACTGCAACGTACGGCTGCCACCTTCCACCAACACACTAAGAATATTTCGTTTGTATAATTCCTCCAATATTAATTTAGTCGAGGTTTCTGAAATTTTAATCCATTCGGTTGATCCTTCCTGAGCATTCTTCACACGATTAAACACGAGGGTAGGGGCTTCATTTGAAAACACGCCAACATCTTTGGATAATTTAAGATTACTGTCGATTACGATACGAGTCGGATTGGAGCCACTAAATTCACGGACAGTTAGTGAAGGATTGTCGTTTAGAATGGTATTTCTGCCCACCAAAATCCCTTGTTCCTCTGAACGCCATTTATGCACTAAAACTTTTGTTTCAGGACTTGAAATCCAATGAATTCCGACTTCATCGTCTTCACGGTTGCGATCTAAAAATCCATCTTTGGTTTGAGCCCATTTTAGAATTACATAGGGACGTCGTTTTTCGTGAAAGGTAAAAAATCGTTTATTTAAGGCCCTACATTCCTCTTCTAAAATACCCTCTACTACTTCAATCCCCTCTCGTTTTAATCGGTCTATACCCTTTCCAGCAACGGAAGGATTTGTATCTCTACTTCCAATAACTACTCGTTTAGGTTTTAAGGCAAGAATAGCCAAAGTGCATGGAGGTGTTTTCCCGAAATGTGTGCATGGTTCTAGCGAAACAAATATTGTGGCACCTTGAATAGCGGCATCATTTCCTACATTGCGTATGGCATTAATTTCAGCGTGCGAACCTCCAAAATTTTCATGATACCCTTCGCCAATGATAATGCCATCTTTCACAATGACACATCCAACCATGGGGTTAGGCGCTACCTTTCCTTGTCCAAGATAGGCTAGATCTATGCATCGCTGAATATATTTTTCATCTTCATTCACTAAGCAAAGTTAATCAAAGCAACTACATAAACCGCTTGTTTTAGGGTGCTCCCGCTTTAATTTCATACCTTTGCAGCCATGGCGCATAAATCAGGTTTTGTAAATATAGTTGGAAGTCCAAATGTTGGTAAATCAACCTTGATGAATCAATTGGTAGGTGAAAAGCTATCTATAGTAACATCAAAGGCACAGACGACGCGTCACCGCATCCTTGGTATTGTGAATGATGAAGACCATCAAATTGTGTTTTCTGATACTCCGGGTGTGGTCAATGTATCGTACAAGCTGCATGAAAATATGATGGAATACGTTTCTGTATCACTTCAAGATGCAGATGTATTGCTATTTGTTACAGACACCGTGGAACAAAAAATGAACCATGAGGCAACCCTGGAGCGCATCAAAAAGTTGAATGTTCCGGTTCTTTGTTTAATTAACAAGGTAGATAAGTCTCACCAAGAAAAGGTGGCAGAACGTATTCAATACTGGAAAGATGAAATTCCGAATGCGGAGGTTTATCCGATTTCGGCCTTACACAATTTTAATATTGATATCGTTTGGGATCGTATTCTCTCCTTGATTCCAGAAAATCCGCCGTATTACGACAAGGATGAACTTTCAGATCGACCGATGCGGTTTTTTGTTTCTGAAATTATCCGAGAGAAGATTTTTAATTTCTGTCAAAAAGAAATCCCTTACAGTTCACAAATTGAAATTGAAATGTATGAGGACACGGTGCATTTGATTAGAATACGTGCTATCATTATCGTTGAACGGGATTCACAAAAAGGAATTATAATCGGGAAAGGTGGTGAAATGTTAAAGAAAATAGGACGTCAAGCTAGAATTGACATTCAGAAATTCTTAGATAAAAAAGTGTTTCTAGAGACCTTTGTAAAAGTAGATAAGGACTGGAGGTCTTCGGAAGCAAAATTGAAAAAATACGGATATTAATGAGCAACATTATTGCAATTGTGGGCCGACCAAATGTCGGAAAATCAACGCTTTTTAATCGCTTAACTGAATCGCGTGATGCGATTGTTAAAGAAGTGAGTGGCGTAACTCGTGACCGAATTTATGGGAAAGGGGAGTGGAATGGCTATAAGTTTTCTGTGATCGACACAGGGGGATATGCCGCGACGAAAGAGGATATATTTGAGGGAGAAATAAGGAAACAGGTAGAGTTGGCGATTGATGAAGCAAAAGTTATTTTGTTCATGGTGGATGTGATGACTGGAATTGTTGAAATGGACTTATTGGTGGCTGAATTACTTCGCAAGAGTAAAAAGAAAATTCTAGTTGTTGCGAATAAAGTTGATACCAACGACCGCATTGGGATGTCTGCAGAATTTTATTCATTTGGCTTAGGCGATGTGTTTGATTTAAGTGCGGCAAATGGTGGTGGAACTGGCGATCTGTTAGATGAGGTCGTTACCTTTTTAGATAAAGATGATGATGCAATTTTAGAACAAGATGATCTTCCGAGAATTGCTATTGTTGGCCGTCCGAATGTTGGAAAGTCATCCATGATCAATGCCTTAACAAATTCTGAGCGAAACATAGTAACGGATATTTCTGGAACTACGAGGGATTCAATTCACACAAGATACCGCGCCTTTGGTCATGATTTCCTTTTAATTGATACGGCAGGTATTCGGAAAAAAGCGAAAGTTACCGAAGATATCGAATATTATTCTGTGCTTCGCTCAGTGCGAACCATTGAAAATTCAGATGTTTGTCTTCTTATGATTGACGCGTCCGAAGGGCTTCAAAAACAGGATTTGGCGATTTTTTACATGATTGAGAAAAACTCCAAAGGGGTTGTAGTGTTGGTGAATAAATGGGATCTTGTAGAGAAAGATCATACAACGATGAAGGCGTTTGAAGAGAATTTACGCAATCAGTTGGCGCCCTTTAATGATGTTCCGATAATCTTTACCTCAACCATTACAAAACAACGTATCCATAAGGCTATCGAGACGTGTATGGAGGTTTTTGCTAATCGAACTAAGAAGATTCCTACCTCAAAGTTAAATGAGGTTATGTTAGAAATAATTTTAGATAATCCACCGCCAGCAGTAAAAGGAAAGTACGTGAAGATTAAGTATGTTCAGCAATTGCCAACGCACGCTCCTGCGTTTGCTTTCTTCTGTAATTTACCACAATATGTCAGTGATTCGTATAGCCGTTTTATTGAGAACCGTTTACGAGAGCAGTTCAATTTTACCGGAGTTCCTATTAAGATTTTCTTTAGAAAGAAATAATTCGAGCGTATCTGTTAGAAGAAGATAACATAGCTTCGAATTGTTTGGCATAAAAAAAAGCATCAGTTAACTGATGCTTTTTTTATATTCTGAAGTTTATATTATCTCAGTACGTTCACCGTTCCTGATACAACTTTCTTTTCATCTGTTTCCTTATTGGAATACTTGATTACCCAGGTATATCCACCCGCCTGAACCTTTCTGCCATCTGTTCCGTAAGTGCCGTCCCACCGGCCTTCTGCGCTGTTGCTTTCCCAAATCAATTCACCCCAACGATTGAAAATCTTAAGGTTGAAGTTGTACGGGTCAAAGCCAGTAGTAAATACTGGGAACCACGTTTGGTTATGCTCATCTTGATCCGGAGTAAACGTATTTGGTACATAATAAATCGGATCAGAGATTACCGGTAAGGATAATTCGTATGTTGTAGCACAACCTAGCGCTGTACTGGCAGTCAGGCTAACTAACATATTTTCAGTGATACCATTGTAGAAATGTGGCTCTTCAAATACAGTTGAGGTTTGACCGTCACCGTATTCCCACACGTAACTAATTGCTCCGAGTGTAGTATTGGTGAAATTGATCGTTTCTGACGTGGAGGATAGTACATTTGGATTTGCCATAAATGTAGTGTTTGGATAATTTTCCATGCAGATATAGTCTGTATAGGTTGTTGTTTCCAAACATCCCTGCAGGTTATATTGTAGGGTGATTGTATGACATCCAGCTGCTGTGAACATGTAGTCTGTACTTGGTGTGGTCCCAATAGTGGTTCCATTCCAAGTGTAAACATAACTTGCACCAGGTACAGGTGCGGTGTTGAAATTAACCATCAATGGATTACATCCACTTAAGGTATCTGCTTCGAATACCGGAGGTACTGAAGGCACAACTATAACATTCATTGAAATTGAATCCGCACATTGGTTTGGATTAGGTGTAAAATCGAAGGTGAATGTTCCTGGTATTGAACTATCAATGGTCGGCGGATTCCAACTTCCTACGATTCCTGGGTTGTTATTTGAAACCAATGGGAATGCCGGTGGAACATCTCCCTGACATACCAAAGGCATTTGTGTAAATTGTGGAATATTCAAGGGGTCAATGGTGATGTACATTGAAGCAGAATCAGCACATTGGAAAGGATCTGGTGTAAAATGGTAAAATACAGTTCCAGGGACGTTGGTATTAATAATTGCTGGATTCCATGAACCAGTAATTGGGACGATATTGGTTGAACTTCCAGGTAAAGTTACTCCTTGTGTAAATTGACATAAAGGCCCGATTTGTTGGAATGTTGGCTCCGTGTAGTTCAATACCGTTATGTCCATCGTAGTTGCAACCGCGCATTGTCCTGCAGTAGGAGTAAAGGTATACGTATACAAACCGGCAGCTGCGGTAGTGATTGTAGGTGGAGCCCAGGTTCCTGTGTACGGGGTTGGGTTTGTAGAAGGATTTGGTAAGGCCGGTGGTGCACTGTTGATACATAACGGCATGATTTGAGTGAACGAAGGTGTTTCATTCGGCAAAATCGTAATGTTCATGGTCGCCGTATTTGCACAAAACTGAGGTGCAGGGGTAAAAACATACGGATAGGTTCCAGGTGCTGCAGATGAGATTACTGGAGGAGACCAAGTGCCTGTTAGTGCAGGAACATTATTTGAAGATCCTGGTAAGCCGGGTACTGCCCCGTTGTGACAAATAGGAGTTATTTGTGTAAATGCAGGATTTATAGGTGTATTAACAATAACTAGCGTAGTTGCTGTACCGTTACAGTTTGGTGTAGTATAATTTAGCGTATAAACACCACTGTCCAATGGTGTTGCGTTCGGAATCGTTGGGTTTTGAAGGTTAGAAGTAAAGCCGTTAGGTCCGGTCCAAGAATACGTTGTTGCTCCATTGGAAGCAGTTAATGTGATGGTTTGACCGGCACAGTATGGGCCTCCATTGGTTGCCGTTACGTTAATGCCTCCTGCTTGGTAGTTTATAGTTACATAGCCGTGATTGGTATTATTTGCAGCTAAACAGGTTCCACCTGCTGGTACAAGAGATGATCCTGCGCCACCTCCACCGCCAGCATTTGCGCCTGTACAGCATCCATCGTTACCGCCGCCGCCGCCGCCATAGTAGCCGCCACCACCACCGCCACCGGATGCGGTTTGCCAAAGTCCTGCTTGACCCCCATTACCTAAGGTTCCAGGAGATCCTCCGGGAGGAGTTCCTGCCCATGGTGTGCCGCCAGCCCCGCCGGCAACTTGTGTTCCGCCTTGTCCACCTTGTCCGTACGTATTACATCCTGCTGCACCGTTGTTGCAATTCGCTGCGCCGCCACATACAGGTGAAGAACCACCACTGCGACCGCCACCGCCACCGCCAACAATTACGCGATTAACTAAGGCTGTACCACCAATTCGAATATCACTGGCGCCTCCGCCTCCCCAAGAACTATATGCCACATTACCATTTGTTGATGCGAATCCTGTGCCGCCACCATTCCATCCGCCGGATGCATTTCCTTGGGTACCCATTCCACCACAATAAATATTCAGAATTTGTCCTGGTGTTACGTTTAGCGGAGCAGAAATCCGTGCGCCACTTCCTCCATTCGCGCCACCACCTTTGGCTCCGGCAACAATTACATTGATTGTAAACACACACGGGGGAACAGTCCATGTTTGCATGGCGCCAGTGTAGTTAAACGTTATTGTAGATGCTTGACCGTAAGAGGTTCCAATTCCTAAAGATAAAACAAGGAATGGTAATAATGCGAGGAAAAATTTTCTCATAATCTGTTTAGGTAAGTCAAATTTAATAACAAATTCTTAATAACCTGTGATGTCGTCAATTGGTCTATTGGTAAACTAAATCCAAGCGCGCTAATAACAGGGAATTTTATTCAATTTTTTGTTTTGAACACGAATTCGATGGGTATACGTTCAGGTACTTGGTTGGTTGCCAATTGCATTGTTTTTCATGTGAATTTTAGCATAGCCATGGCATATCATATATAAACTGGAGGTTAATTATTTCGGTTAGGGCTAATTCTTTTGGGTAATTTAAATTATATTTATCTGACTAATTAAAAGGTATGAGTTTAATCCCTTTCACTGGCCCATGGACCCGAAGTGAGGCAGCCCACTTGCTGCGCAGGACTATGTTTGGCCCCACCCATCAGCAAATCACAGCGATTACGAATATGACCATGACGGATGCCGTGAATCAATTATTAACCGTTGGAGCCCTTAATCCACCCTTGGCGTATGATGCGGGTGAAACCGTAGTTTCACAAGGGCAAACTTGGGTGAGTTCTTTATATCCGTCGAATCCTGTTAGTAATCAATTGTGCGAAATGGCACGGGTCAAATCACTTACCGGTTGGTTAATGCAAAATATGAACTACCAAAGTATGGATATAAGTCAAAAGATGTTTTTCTTTTGGCACAATCATTTTGGTGCTGCATTTTCTTCCGATGCTCGAGAGACGTATACCTACATGGAGCTGCTTCGAACTAATTCGTTAGGTAATGTAAAGCAATTGGTAAAAGACGTAACCCTTAATCCTGCCATGTTGCTGTTTCTCAATGGAAATACGAATTCAGTTCAGCACCCCAATGAAAATTATGCACGAGAATTGTTGGAATTATTCACGATTGGAAAAGGAGATCAAATTGCGGCCGGGGACTATTCAAATTATACAGAATTGGATGTTGCTTCGGGTGCTAAAATTCTAAGTGGATATGTGGTTCAAGGAATTCGGAGTTCTACCTTAACCGCCGCTCAAACCTTATTCCTTAATCCGTTGCATGATACCAGTACCAAAACCTTATCATATCATTTTGGAAATGCCACGGTAACCAATGCCGGGGCACAAGAATATGCTAATTACATTGATATCATTTTTCAACAACCACAAGTCGCTACCTTCCTTTGTACCGAGTTGTACCGGTTTTTTGTGAATTATGACATTACCAATGATGTTGAAACCAATGTGATTCCTGAATTAGCTCAAACACTGATTTCTAATAATTACGATATTCTTCCGGTGCTTCAAGAATTGTTCACCAGTCAACATTTTTACGATGTGGCTTTGCGTGGCAGCATTATTCGGAGCCCCTTAGAAACGGTGTTTAGCATGTTGAATTCAACAGAAACGCAAATCAATGTAGATTTAGCAACAGACTATAACCTTTACCTCAACATCTATTACGCTGCTGCGAACATGGGTCTTGATTTTATTAATCCCACCAGTGTGGCTGGATGGGAGGCTTTTTATTTGAGTCCGGCTTACTCTCGCCTTTGGATTAATTCAACGACCATTAAATTTCGATTTGATATCGCTACGGGCCTCTGCGTTTATGGAATTCCGATCAATGGATATACCCTAAAGATTGACACCATTCCCTTCCTTAATAATTTGAGTATACCAAGTGATGCGGATGCTGTCATTGATGATATATGTGAATTGTTCATCGCTAAGCCAGTAGATGCTACCACGCATGCTGACTTGGTTAATCTCCTAACGAATAACTTACCTACATTCGAATGGACATTACAGTATAATGAATACTTGAATGACCCCACCAACCCGACCTTCGTAGATCCCGTTCGATATCGAGTTCAGTTGGTGCTCGACCGTATATTTAAGTTACCTCAGTATCAAATGTTTTAATGTCAACCCCATGAAAAGAAGACAGTTCATTAAAAATGTAGCGCTAAGCTCAGCTAGTTTACCTTTCGTTTCGAATGGTTTTGGAATGCAGGCCTTGAGTCAAAAGTTGTTTAATTTCTCTACAGGTGCAGAAGATCGAGTGCTCGTGATGATTCGATTGAACGGAGGAAATGATGGCTTAAATACGGTAATTCCGTTGGATCAATATGCTAACTTAATGATTCATCGACCAGAGATTATTATTCCTCAGAATCAAATTTTGTCGGTAACTCCCGAAGTTGGATTTCATCCCCAAATGCAAGGAATGAAAGGACTATTTGACCAAGGAAAGTTGAGTGTGGTTCAAAATGTGGGCTACCCAGAACAAAATAGATCTCACTTTCGATCCATGGATATTTGGACTTCAGGTTCTCTCGATGTGAGTGAAACGCGTGGTTGGTTGGGTCGTTATTTTGATTCATACAATCCAAATTATCCCACAGGATATCCAAATGTAACGTATCCGGATCCGTTTGCCATCAGCATGGGATCTGAGGTTACCGCAACCTGTCAGGGAATAGCTGCTAATTTTTCTCATGCAGTTTCTAATCCAAACAACGCCGTGAATTTATATCAAGGTGGCTTTGTAAATGACGGCTCTTATTATGGTGACCATGTGGAGTTTGTAGGGACGATTATCGAACAAACTAATAGTTTTGGTCAGGTTATAAATGCTGCTGCTCAGGCAGGCAATAATTTATCAGCCATGTATGACCCAACAAATACCTTAGCAACCCAGCTAAAGTATGTTGCTCAAATGATTTCTGGGGGATTAAAAACTAAAGTTTATGTGTTATCACTTGGAGGTTTTGATACTCATGATAACCAAGCAGATGCAACTAATTTATTAGCCGGAACACACCGCGGATTGCTAAAAACGGTTTCTGATGCCATTGCAGCGTTTCAAGACGATCTTCAATTACTTGGACTGGAGCAACGGGTGGTTGGCATGACCTTTTCTGAGTTTGGAAGACAAATAGAATCCAATGCAAGTTTAGGAACGGATCACGGAGATGCGGCGCCGTTGTTTTTGTTTGGAACATGTATCCAATCCGGTATTATTGGACCAAATCCAACCATTGGAAGTTCGCTGCCTGACCAGGCAGGAATTAATATGCAAATTGATTTTAGGGATGTTTACGCTTCCATTCTGCGGGATTGGTTTCAGGTGCCTACCAATGAAGTTCAACAGTTGTTTGCGCATCAGGTGCAGTTCTATTCTTTGGCCGGTACATGTAACGTGAGTTTGGATGAGCAGGCCCTAGCGAATGGTTCTATGGTGGTTTATCCGAATCCAACACCAAGCAGTGTTCATGTAAAGGTGAATTTGGAGGAAGGTAGATCGATGGGAGAACTGCGTGATGCGAATGGAGCTACGGTTAAAACGTATTTCGATCAGCATTACTCCAGTGGGCTTCATACCATTTTCTGTGATATGGATGGTTTGGCATCCGGGACATATTTCTTGGTTATTCGGAATAATGAAAAAACCTTGTTGGAAAAGGTGGTAAAAATGAAATAACTATCGAAGTAAGTTAAGGGTTCCTGTAAGCTGTTGTTTTTCGGTATTTGTTTTGGTGGCAAAGGTGATTTCCCACGTATATATTCCTTCCTGTGCATGGAAATCCGTTCCATAAACGCCATCCCATCCTGTTTCATAATTAAATGATTCCCAAATTAATTCTCCCCATCGATCGTAAATAGTTAAGTGGTAATCATACGGATCAAACCCGCTGGTAAAGATCGGTTTCCATTGCTGGTTGAATTGGTCTTGATCAGGTGTAAAGGTATTTGGGACATAGTAAATTAACGGTTCTTGATACCCGATAAATTGGGTGAGTGAATCGATGCAACCTGAGGGCGAACTTGCAATGAGCGTTACAAAATAACCACCTGTGGTATTGGTATATGTATGCGTTCCTTCCGGTTGATTGCTGCTGTTCCCATCGCCGTATAGCCATACATAGGAGCTTGCTCCTTGCGTACCATTGTTAAAACTAACCAATTCGGATGGTGACGTAAATTCTCCCGGGACAAATGAAAATCCAACTACAGGAGTTGCTTCAACACACAAATAATCACTTAGCAGGGCCGAGGCTGCGCAACCGCTGATGTCCACTTGTAATTCAACATCGTAGCATCCAACATTCGGTAAGTTGTATGAAATACTCGCTGTATTTCCTGCTTGCTGACCATTGATTTGCCAAAGGTAGGTAGCCCCATTCACTGCAGGCGTGGTTAATGTGCCTTGTAAGGGAGAACAACCAAGTAACTGATCAGCACTAAAAGAAACCCCGGGATTATCTGAGATTTGTACAGTAAGCGATGCGGAGTCTGCACATTGACCAGGGGTAGGAACGAATATGTAATTAAAGCTTCCAAGTTGCTGCGTGTTAACGGCCAATGGGTTCCAGATCCCTTGAATTGCATTCGTAGAAGTTGAGGGAAGCATTGGTGCGGGAATCAACCCTAAGCAATATGGTCCCATGGCATTGAAATTGGGCTCAACCAAGGGAGTTACAGTGAGTACACACGAGTCAGTATTTTGACAGCCATTTAAGTTAGCGTTCACCACATAAGTGACATTTTGCGCACTGTTACTCGTATTGTTGATAATTTGATTGATGCTTCCGCCAGCACCAGGGTTCGCACCTGTTAGGTTGGGGTTAGCGGAAGGGGTGTAACTAAAGGAGGCACCTGCAGGCGATGAGGTAATGCTCTGAATGAAATTAGCTCCACTACAGATGGTGTCAACTGCTGCGATAGATAGTTGCACAGGAGGGTTGACAGTGACATTTACAAAATCCAAGGATTGACAACCGGTGTTATCAAAGCCGTTCAGAATGGCAACATAATTCCCCGCATTTGCATAGGTAACGGTGTGTGACCCAACACCAACGGCTGCACTTGGGCTACCGTTCGGGGTGAAGTTCCAATTGTATGTCGCGCAATTTTGAGAGCTAGCGCCATTAAACACCACGGAGTCTCCTGCGCAAATGGTCAATGTGCTTGACGTGATTTGTGGACTTGGACCGGTGAAGGTACCGCCATTCGGGTTATTGTTGTTGAAGGTGAGTGTGAATCCGGTGTTGGCAGAGAAATTATTTACCAGTAACGCATAACTTGTTCCAGGGGTCATGGTAATACTTTGTATGTATGCATTATAACCGGCTTGACATCCAGGGAATTCATTTTGATCTACTTCGGAAAGGCTCATTCCCGTAGATCCTGTGGCATTAAGGCAAGAACTTGAGCAGCAACGAACAGGGGTTCGTGCACCGCATGGATTACTGGTGTTAAGTTGATAGAAAATAAAGTCAATGTCGTCGGTTGGATTTACTGGAGTGATATCGAAGGTAAGTGGACCACCGGTGCCACAGGTCCAATAAAACCAAGAAGAATTGGATTCATCGGGTCCGGGCATGTCGAGGCAAGTTCCCGGTTCAGGTTCATCATTATTCAGTCCACCCCCACCAAGGGTTGCTACACTCACGGGATTTTGATTACAGAGATATGCCGCTCCGCCGCAATCTGCTCCTGGATTCGCTGTTGGTGTGTAACTGTTGATGCATAGTTCAAAGGTTCCTTCATTCGCTGGGGGGGTAGCTATCCGAATGTAATACGTGTTTCCTGGCACCAAGGCGCCTTCGTAAATTTGGGTAGTACCAAAGCCTGGGGTACCGTTTGCGCAATTTAATTCATTCATTAAGCCGCCGCAGATTCCATCATACAAGGCAATTCTAGGTTGAGACATGGTTCCACCTCCGCCAACGCCACTGGCAGAAATTAAAACATCCGTACCGAGGGCTGTGAAAGAAAACCATACATCTTCGGTAGCATTCGCAGGCCAGCAAGTGGGTATACCAAGGTTACTTGGTGTGGAGCCAACATTTGTGAAAACACCATTGCCTGAACAGAAATTTGAAACATTGGCTATTGGCGTAGCCGTTCCACAATCGTCCCCTTGTCCCCAAAAAACAAAAGGGCATGCAAGGAACAATATGATTTTGAGTAGTTTAGGCATCGGTTAGGTAGACGAAATTTAATCAATTTCGTTGGCTTACAGTGAATTGTAATCTAATTTTTAATCGCGTCCACTCGCTTTTGCCGCTGCATTGGGTTTTCTTTTGGTTGATTTTGCTTGAATAATTGATACCTCGAGGGTTGGATTTCTGTCGGCCAAGAATTGTTATTCAAATCAACATCAGCAGTTTCAAGGAATGGATCCAAGCGAATCTCTTTCACTTCTTTATCAAAAATAAACACCTTCGACACCTTGTCTTCGTATTGACGCCATATTTCTACGGGGATACGAATTACCTCGGTGCTGTCATCCGTAAAGGTGAACCTAAGTATAAGTGGCATTACCAAGCCACCCACATTTTCAAAATGGACTTCATAGAAATGTTTTCCAGCATTGAGAAGGGCTAAATCCTTTTCGTTGGTTTTCTGCTTAAACTCTTCGTATTCCTTTTTATCGAGTGCATCAACTAAATAAATGTTCCGTTTAGCATAATAATCATCGATTAACGAATCCTGCTCGTTGATGGTTTCTTTGATGGCGGTTTCATTTCTCGTAACACCAATGTGAATGTCTTTATTGTCGTTTTGTTCCTTCAAGAAGCCTTTTTCAAGCGTGGGATTTTGACTGTTTAATTGAAACCATTTGACTTCCTTAATGGCAATGTCAACCGGTTCTGTCCCATAGAACCATCCCCTCCAAAACCAATCTAAATCAACCGCAGATGCATCTTCCATGCTTCTGAAAAAGTCCGCAGGGCTTGGATGTTTGAATTTCCATCGTTCACAATAGGTTTTAAAGGCGTAATCAAATAATTCTCTACCCATGATGGTTTCGCGAAGAATGTTTAATCCCGTTGCTGGTTTTCCATACGCATTGTTACCAAATTGAAAAATGGATTCTGAATTAGTCATGATGGGAGAAATGAATTTTTGATCTCCACGCATGTAGTCTGCAATTAGGTGGGCTGGTCCCCTTCTGGAAGGATAGCCCCGTTCCCATTCTTGTTCCGTTAAATATTGAACAAAGGTGTTTAATCCTTCATCCATCCATGTCCATTGGCGTTCATCGGAATTGATGATCATTGGAAAAAAGTTGTGACCTACCTCATGGATAATTACGCCCCACATGCCATATTTTTCGCCTTCCGAATAGGTGCCGTCTTCTTCTGGTCTTCCTCCGTTAAAACAGATCATGGGGTATTCCATTCCAATCCATTTGGAATGAACTGAAATAGCTACAGGGTACGGATAATCAACGGTATACTTTGAGTAGGTTTTTATCGTGTGCGCTACAAGTTTAGTGCTGTATCGTTCCCAAAGTGGGTTTCCTTCTTTCGGATAAAACGACATGCAAAGAATGTTTTTTCCGCCTACCGTAACGTTTTGCGCATCCCAAATGAATTTGCGCGAACTGGCAAATGCGAAATCGCGAACGTTCGTCGCTTTAAATCGCCATGTTTTGCTGTTAGATTTCTTTTCTTTTTCTGCAGCTTCTGCTTCCGCTTGTGTGACAATTAGCACGGGTGTGTTCGCTTTTTTTGCTTGTTCCATGCGTTTTCTTTGGACTGCGGTAAGCACATCCGCTCCGTTTTGAAGTTCTCCTGTAGCAGCAATGATATGATCTGATGGTACCGTGATGCTCACGTCATAATTACCAAAAGGCAAGGTAAACTCACCTCGTCCAAGAAACTGTTTGTTTTGCCAACCGGTTACGTCGCTGTAAACACACATTCGCGGAAAGAATTGAGCCAACGTGTACAAATAGTTTTTATCTTTTTCAAAATACTCATAGCCTGATCGACCACCCACTGCCATGCGGTCATTGATGTTATACCACCATTTTACCGTGAAACTTATGCTGCTTTTTGGTGCGAGTGGCGTTGCTAAATCAATGCGCAACATGGTTTTATTAATAAAATAGCTCATGGGTTGACCTGAAGTGGAAGAGATGCTCTCCACTTTAAATCCGCCATC
>Ga0102875_1000367_pt1 | contig 17200 bp, 14 predicted proteins | sample Colrivmet1547B02_FD_78185 | JGI IMG/M metagenome (GOLD analysis project Ga0102875, IMG submission 78185) | Estuarine microbial communities from the Columbia River estuary - metaG 1547B-02 | ecosystem: Environmental > Aquatic > Marine > Intertidal zone > Estuary | place: USA: Columbia River... | reverse complement strand
TCCTTGGAAGATTTAGGGATTTCCTTTATTGGCTCAAAAGATCATGTGGTTTTTGAAAAAAACGAAGTAACGAAAGACGACGGACTTCCCTACACCATTTTTACTCCTTATGCACGCAAATGGAAATCCACCTTGAATGAATCTTCATTCTCTCCCTTTTCAACCTTGCTTTACCGAGCAAATTTTGCACGAGTGGAAAAAATAGAGGAATTAATTTCCATGAAAGAACTTGGATTTGAAGATGTACAGTTATTCCATTTTCCGTCTCGATCTTTTCCAGAATCGATTGTCAATGAATACCATGAGAACCGTGATTTTCCGATGGTCAATGGAACAAGTAGACTGAGTCTTCATTTACGTTTTGGAACGATTAGCATTCGTCAATTGGCACGTTTCGCACGTGAGCGCAATGAAACATACTTAAATGAATTGATTTGGCGAGACTTTTACCAAATGATTATTTACCACTTTCCACATTCCGTTAAAAATGCCTTTAAAAAGCAATACGATAAAATTGAATGGGAGCAAAACGAAGCACATTTCGAAGCATGGTGTGCGGGAAAAACAGGTTATCCACTTGTGGATGCTGGAATGCGCGAGTTAAATGAAACTGGATTTATGCATAACCGTGTTCGCATGGTTGTCGCTAGTTTTTTAACGAAACATTTACTGATTGATTGGCGTCGAGGAGAATCCTATTTTGCAGAAAAATTAATGGATTTCGAATTAGCCAGTAACATAGGTGGTTGGCAATGGGCAGCAGGTTGTGGTTGCGACGCTGCACCCTATTTCCGCGTATTTAATCCAACCGCTCAACAAGAAAAATTCGACAAACAAAAAAAATATATTCAAAAATGGGTTCCTGAATTTGGAACACCAGCCTATCCAAGTCCAATAATTGACCATGTTTATGCAAGAGAACGTGTCCTCAGCAGGTTTAAAAAAGCACTCAATGACTAATCCAATCCAACTCGGCGATAAATGTCCAAACTTCAACTTACCGAATCAATCCGGTGAAGAAATCCATCTTTCAGATTACCTGGGGAAACAGAAGCTCGTCTTATTTTTCTACCCGAAGGATGATACGCCTGGTTGCACCAAAGAGGCGTGTGAATTCAGAGATCGCTATGCTGAATTCCTTGAATTAGGCTGTGCTGTTTTTGGCATATCCTCTGATACAGAAGTTTCACACATTGGATTTATCGAAAAACATGGATTACCTTATCCACTTTTATCCGATCGATCTAAAACCGTGCGGAAATTATTTGGAGTTCCAGGAAATCTTTTTGGTCTGATTCCAGGAAGAGTCACGTACATCATCGATGAACAAGGAATGGTTATTGGGGTTTTCAACTCCCAACTAGATCCGATTGGACACATTGATGCCGCGTTGAAATTGTTCGTCAAAACAAAGTAAATCGTTTTTTTCGCCAAGAGAAAATGATTGTTTTTTTCAACTAGAATTCAAACATTCGTCCTGAAATGGAAGGTTTCTTTCGCTAAAGATCGCTGAATATTCATCAAATTCATTTCTATTTCACATTCCATATTCACTAGAACATGTTCTATTTACTCTAAATTATTGGTTTTATATTTATATTCGCGTAGAACCTAATTGTCTTTATTACAATTACATTGCATGAACTTGAGAAAAACAAACTTCAAATACATCATGCATATCCTCTTTGAAATCACAACTATAAATTAGGTAAAGCTCATTATATTTTTATTTTATCAATTTATAGGCGTTTTTGTATTATTTTTAATTGATTTTTATTGTTTTTTATTATTATTCGATACTTTTTCTTTATCTAGAATAACTATATTTTATCATAGTTATTGTAACTTTTTTCAAGTATAATGTAATTCTAATTCAGTCCCTACAAATTAGATTTGTCACATGAAGAACATGGTTGCAGAAAAAATTCGCTTAGAGCGATTGAAACAAAATCTTAGTCAACAGAACATGGCCGACGAGTTGGGTATTACGGCTGCGGCCTATTCCAATTTAGAAAGAGGGGTTTCAGATATTACGATTTCTCGCTTATTCGAAGTATCTCGTATTTTGAAAAAAACACCACAATGGTTTATTGATGAGTTTTCATCATCCACTGATTTATTTGATTCTAATTTCGTTGAATCAGGAATAAAGCATGATTTGTTAATTCTGCAAAACGAAATGGAGTTTATGAAGCATCAACTTGCCCATGTACAATTTCAATTGACTAAAAAATAAAAAAAGCCGCCCGAAGGCAGCTTTCTATCCTGATTGTAGGATGATTATTGTTTAATCAACTGTACCTCACAGTTTAGGCTAATATCGTCACCTAAAACGATGTTTCCAGCTTCTGTTACGGCACTCCAAGTTAATCCAAACTCACTTCTTTTGATTTTACCCGTGATTGACATCCCTGCTTTTGTTTGTCCGTAAGGATCAACAGCGATTCCAGTGAAATCTGCCAACAAGGTTACAGGATTCTCAATTCCTTTGATGTTCATGTTACCAGAAATTTCCAATTCACCATCATTCAATTTTTTCACTGATGTAGATTGAAAAGTAATCTCTGGATGCGCTGCCGCATCAAAGAAATCAGCTGACTTCAAGTGTCCATCTCTATCTGCTACACCTGTGTTGATGCTGTCAATAGCAGCATTAAACGAGAAGTTCGCTGTACTGAAGTCATCACCAGAAGTTGAAGCCTCCGCTGAGAACTGTCCGAAGTTTCCACTTACATTTGAAATCATCATGTGACGCACTTTGAAACCGATTTCACTGTGCATTCCGTCAATTGTCCATTTAGTATCCATATTTTCTTTTTTTTCACAAAGGTAGTAAGGTAGATTGCCTTATACACTTGACCTGTGTTAAGAGATTGAGTCTTCTGCTTTATTTTTTTTGTATTTTTGACTTATGAAATTACTTCTGCTTTTTCTTGCCTTGGTCCTACAGTGGACTACCTTGCAAGCTCAAATCATTTCAACAACTATTCCTGATCAAAAGAAAAACAAGAATCGAGACAGTTCATCTATTTTGTATCTGGATTTCCAACGATTCAATACCCATCCAAACTTATCTCAAAACACTGCATTTTTAACCGTTCCTTTAGGTGAACGAGCAAATGAAACATCACTGAAAGTATGGTCCTATCAATTCGGACTTTGTTCCCCCATTTCAAGGCATTTGTATTTTGATGGTGGATTAGGACTCGTTCAGACAGGTGAGCACTATACTTGGAATTCAAGCACAACGGATTCTAGTTACCAATACCTAACGAAATACAGGTATTTTGGTATGCCCTTACAGTTAAAATATCAAACAGGTAAAGATGTTATCTTTTTCATGGGCGCTGGTGTGATTCCACAGCTCTTTCAATCGTATGAACAATCCATTTCCTGGACCGATTCACTGGGTAATGCCGGGAAACAAACATTAAACGACGAATCAATGTGTCAGTCGTTTGTTCTTTCGGCGACGGCATCAACGGGACTTCAACTGCACTTCAAAAGTAATTATGGATTGCGTTTTAGTGTGTATTACCGTTATCAACTAACGAATTCCTACGGTCCTTATCAATATTTTAAGCACTACTCCTCTGGATTAGGTGGTGGAGTTGCTTTAACAAGAAAATTTTAAGCATGCAGGTAAAAGATATTGTACAGTTTTTGGAGGAGTCATTTCCGCTATCACTTCAGGAATCATATGATAACGCTGGATTAATTTGCGGACGTATGGACCAAGAAGTTCAGGGAGTTTTGCTCTGTTTAGATAGTTTAGAAGCAACGGTAGATGAAGCCATTGCTAAAAACTGTCAACTGATCATCGCACATCACCCCATCATTTTTAAGGGCTTAAAGAAAATAACAGGGAATTCTTATGTAGAAAGAGTGATGGAGAAATGCATTCAGCATGGTATTTCACTTTATGCCATTCATACGAACTTAGATAATCACATTGATGGTGTAAACGGAGAAATCGCTGATCGAATTGGGCTCATTAACCGTAGAATCTTACGTCCAATGACGAATCAACTCTATAAATTGGTTGTTTTTGTTCCAAAAGACGCATTATCTGACATTGACACAGCACTTTTTCAAATTGGAGTTGGTTCCATCGGAAATTATTCTGAATGTCATTTCAGAACGGAAGGAATCGGAACTTTTATGCCAAATGAATGGGCGAATCCAAGCATTGGAACTAAAAATATCCGTGAGGAAGTGACTGAATTCCGCGTAGAATACCTCGTTCCCAAACCACTGATTGGAATTGCACTTCGCACACTTTTTGAAGCCCATCCATATGAGGAGGTGTCTCATGAAATTTATCCAGTTGAAAACCAAGATCAGCGTCTAGGCGCTGGTATCGTTGGGGAGTTACCCCTTGAGACTGGCTCTCTAGAATTCCTGAAATCATTGAAAACGACATTTAACTGTCAAGTGATTCGACATACAGAAATACTAAACAAACCCATCAAAACGGTTGCGCTTTGCGGTGGATCGGGAAGTTTTTTATTGACCGATGCCATTCGTTCCAAAGCAGACATCTTCATCACTGGAGACTTCAAATACCATGAGTTTTTTGATGCAGAAAACCACTTAATTATTGCCGATATAGGTCATTTTGAAAGTGAACAATTCACTCCGCAATTATTAGCTGAAAAACTTAAAGAAAAATTTACTAAATTTGCAATCCATTTAACTGGTTTAAATACGAATCCTATTAACTATCTATAGAATATGGCAGCAACGGCAACAAAAAAAGAGGTGACCATCGCACAAAAATTGGACGCACTTTTTGAGCTTCAAAAAATTGATTCTGAAATCGACCGAATTCGTACCATTCGTGGTGAGCTTCCTTTAGAAGTTCAAGATTTGGAAGATGAAATCAGTGGGCTTACAACACGTGTTGGAAAAATCAACGACGAAATGCAAGAGTTAGAAACAGAAATTTCTGACCGTAAAATTGCAACGAAAGATGCTGAAGCCGCGATTCTTAAGTACAAAGAACAACAAAACAACGTACGTAACAACCGTGAGTTTGAATCGCTTTCTAAAGAAATTGAATTCCAAGAATTGGAAATTAAATTACACGAGAAAAAGACGAAAGAATCACGTTACAAAATTGATTTGAAAAACGAAACGTTGACAGAAGCAACAGAACGTTTAAATTCAAAACAAGGTGACTTAGATTTGAAGCAATCTGAATTAGATGCGATCATCAGCGAGACTCAAAAAGACGAAGATCGTTTAATGAAAGCGTCGGATGATGCTAAAAAGAAAATCGAATCTCGTTTGGTATTTGCTTACGACCGTCTTCGTGAAAACGCGAAAAACGGATTAGCAGTTGTTCAAGTAATGCGTGGATCTTGTGGTGGATGTTTTAACAAAATCCCACCTCAACGTCAATTGGACATCGTAACAAAAAAGAAAATTATCGTATGTGAGCACTGTGGACGTATCCTTGTTCCAGTAGAAGGCACAGAAGAATAATTAACGATATTGTAAAAAAAAGCTTCCTAATTGGAAGCTTTTTTTTTGTCCATTAATTCAACCTGAAATCAACATCCAGCTTAGACAATTCTTTGAATAAAGCGGAAGATGGTTGAATCTTTACACTTCTTGATGGTAAATTCACTTCGTATCCCTCAATAGGATCGTATACGGTGAAATGCAATTGACAAGACCCTTGATTTTGGTTGAACAACTCGTTTAACTTGTCAATCATTAAATGGTCTACTTCTTTGGAGGAGAATTTCAAATGAAGACTCTTCGTGCGTTTCTCTCGCAAATCTTGCAATAAATCGATGCTGTGAACGACAAATTCTGCTTGCTGACGGTAGCGCGGCACTTCGATTCTTCCTTTCATCGTAATAAACGTTCCTGGCTCCATGAAATGCTTAAACTTCAGGTAATTTTCCTTGAATAAATTTAAACGAAAGGCATCTTGGTAATCCTCTACTGTTAAGGTACCAAATCCATCGCCATGTTTCGTGAAACGGTGCTCGGCATTGGTCACAATTGCAGCAATTAGAATGTCTCGCCCCATGTATTGACTTAAATCATTTAACATCGAAATATTCCCTGTACAGAAAGAGTCAATTTCGATTTTAAAATCATCGAGTGGATGTCCAGATATGAAAATTCCTACCACCTCTTTCTCTCGATTCAATTTATAGATTGCTGGCCATTCTTCGCAGCGCGGAACTTGTGGTTCTGGCATGCTTGTACCCGTTGACTCTCCAAACATAGAAGCTTGGGCAGAATTTTCCTGCTCTTGGAAACTAGCACCATATCGTACCGCATTTTCTAAGAAGCTTCTTCCACTCGGATCAATGGCGAAATATTGCGCACGGTGCACCCCTGGGAATGAATCGAATCCGCCAGCATATGCTAAACTTTCGAATGCACGCTTGTTACATACGCGCAAACTCACACGTTTCGTCATGTCAAATATGGACGTAAACGGACCATTGGTGCGTTCTGCAACAATCGCATCCACTGGCGCTGAACCAAGTCCTTTCACCGCTCCTAATCCAAAACGAATGGCACCGGCCTTATTCACGGCGAAGGTGAAACTCGATTCGTTTACATCTGGACCTAAAACAGGAACACCCATTCGACGACATTCTTCCATGAAGAAAGAAACTTGTTTGATGTCACTCATGTTATTACTCAATACCGAAGCCATGTATTCTGCCGGATAATTTGCTTTCAGGTAAGCGGTTTGATAAGCGACCCATGCGTAACACGTAGAGTGAGACTTATTGAAGGCATACGAAGCGAACGCTTCCCAGTCCTTCCAAATTTTCTCCAATGTATCTGGTTTATGTCCTTTACCACTTGCGCGTTCAATAAACGTCGGCTTCATTTTATCGAGTACCTTTCGGTCCTTTTTACCCATCGCTTTTCGCAGGGTATCCGCTTCACCTTTCGTAAAATCTGCTAACTTCTGCGACAAAAGCATTACTTGCTCCTGATAAACAGTAATTCCGTATGTTTCTTTTAAGTATTCTTCACAATCATCTAAATCGTAGATGATCTCTTCCTCCCCATGCTTGCGCTTACAGTAGGACGGAATGTATTCCATTGGACCAGGACGGTACAGGGCGTTCATCGCAATTAAATCCGCAAAAGCTGTCGGTTTCAGTTCCTTCAAGTGTTTTTGCATTCCGGGAGACTCATATTGGAATATTCCAACCGTTTCTCCTCGCTGAAATAAGGAATACGTCAATTCGTCGTCTATCGGAAATTCATCCGGATCTAAATCGATCCCTTTGTTTTCTTTCACCAATCGGACAGCATCCTTGATCAAGGTCAGTGTCTTTAAGCCCAAGAAGTCCATTTTCAACAAGCCCGCTGATTCAGCTACGGAGTTGTCGTACTGCGTACAAACCATGTCCGAGTCCTTGGCTGTTGCCACCGGAACGAAATTGGTTAAATCATCTGGCGTGATAATCACACCACAGGCATGAATTCCGGTATTACGAACGGATCCTTCAATCTCCGTCGCTTTCTGCAACACACGTCCTTGCAAATCAGAACCAGCAGCTATTCGACGCAATTCTTTTGCATTCGCAACCGCTTCTTGATTTTTCAGTTTATCGATTAATTCTGTTTCCGAAAAAGAGAACAATTTCTTCAGTGAAATATCCGGAATTAATTTTGCCAAACGATCAGCTTCTGGCAATGGTAAATTCATGACTCTAGCCGTATCGCGAATAGCTGATTTTGCCGCCATCGTTCCATACGTGATGATTTGTGCAACCTGATTTGCGCCATATTTATTGATGACATAATCGATAACGCGTCCTCGTCCCTCATCATCGAAGTCAATATCGATATCGGGCATAGAAACACGGTCTGGATTCAAGAAACGCTCAAAGAGTAAGTCATACTTGATGGGGTCAACATTGGTGATCTGTATGCAATACGCAACCGCTGATCCCGCCGCAGATCCACGTCCGGGTCCGACAGACACGTTCATTGCTCGTGCGGCATGACAAAAATCCTGAACAATTAAAAAGTAACCTGGATATCCCGTCTTTTCAATGGTCGCTAATTCAAAATCAATGCGTTCTTGAATTTCCGGTGTAATTTCTTTGTAGCGCTTTTTCGCTCCCTCGTAGGTTAAGTGACGTAAAAACGCATTTTCACCACGTTTTCCACCATCGACTGCATCTTCAGGTGAAATAAACTCTGTTGGAATGTCGAATGCAGGAAGTAATACCTCACGAGCCAAGGGATAATGTTCACATTTCCCAATGATTTCTTCGACAGTTAAAATCGCTTCGGGAAGGTCTGCGAAAAGGGAGACCATTTCCTCGGTGGACTTAAAATAATATTGGTCATTTTCTAAGCCATATCTGAATCCTCGTCCTTTACCTTTTGGAGTTTCTACCAATTCGTTATCCTTCACACACAACAAGACATCGTGTGCCTGTGCATCCGTTTGATTTAGGTAATAGGTATTATTCGTCGCGACAATTTTCACCTCATGTTTGCGTGCTAATTGAACAAGAATTGGATTCACCCTTTCCTCCGTTTCCAATTGATGTCGGCTCAATTCGATGTAAAAATCATCCTTGAATTGTTCTTTCCACCAAAGCAAAGCTGCTTCGGCTTGATTTTCACCAACATTGAGGATTAAATTTGGGATTTCTCCGTATAAATTTCCAGAAAGGACAATGATGTCCTCTTTGTATTGCTCAATAAGCGCTTTATCGATACGCGGAACATAGTACATTCCTTTAGTGTAAGCAATCGATGCAAGTTTGATGATATTTTGATACCCGTTCTTATTTTTTGCCAATAAGACCACTTGGTATCCATTATCCTTGACACTTTTATCTTCCAAGTTTCGACAGACATTGAATTCACATCCAATGATGGGAATAATTTCTTCTTTATCGAATGACTCTCCGTTTTCTTCGGCTAATTTACGTTCTTCACGTACTTTCGCATTATATCCGCTTGCTGCTTTTTCAAAGTGAAAGGCAGCCATCATATTTCCAGTGTCGGTTAACGCAACTGCTCGCTGTCCGTGCTTTGCGGCCATTTGAATCAATTGTCCAACTTCTGCGGTGGACTGCAAAATCGAATATTGGGTATGGTTATGTAAATGTGCGAATTTGACACCCGATAATTTTTCTGTCGAAGCAGGCGAAACCGGGGTTTGAACCACCTCTTTTTCCTTCTGTGCTTCTCTGAGTTTCGCACTTTCCGCTTTTAAGTTTACGTGCTGTAATCCGATCGTTTGAATTTCCACGGGATTCGTCGTTCGATACGATTCGAAATATCCCGGTTCTTTAAGGAGTTCCTCTAAGGTGTAATGCTCTTTGCGAACCAATTCCAAGAAACAACGCGTAGTTGACTCCACATCGGCAGTGGCATTGTGTGCTTCATTAAACCCAACATGGAACAGAAAATCGTGTAATTCTGTTAAGGTTGGTAACTTAAATTTTCCACCTCGTCCACCGGGTAATTGACACATCTCCGCTGTTCGTTCGGTACACGTATCCAAAATAGGAAGAGTCAAGGGTGTTTCTTCATTGTTCCGCACATATTCACAGCCCATCACATTGATGTCGAATCGCACATTGTGTCCGACAACGAAATCAGCTTTTTCCAATGCTTTCTTGAAAAGAAACAAGACATCACCGAGGTCCTCCCCTGCTAACTTTGCTAGTTCCGTTGAAATACCATGAATTTGCTCCGATTGAAAAGGAATGTTGAAACCATTTGGACGGATTAAAAAGTCCTTTTGCTCAACCAATGTTCCATCCGCCTCATGTAATTGCCAAGCCAACTGAACAACACGTGGCCAGTTCGACGTATCCGTAATAGGAGCGTTATAATTTCTTGGTAATCCAGTGGTTTCGGTGTCAAAAATCAGGTACATGTGCGGTCTAAAAAAGGAACTTTAAAGTTAGGGATTTGTCTGTCAAGTTTCCGCCATTGTTGAAAACTATTCTTATGTGTTTTTGACTACCTTTACTTAAAATCCACGCATGCGCTTTTTGATTTTAGTCACTCTTTTATGTTTGCATTTAAGTACCCTTGCGCAATTCAAGGAATCGGACTTTCATTGCCGCAGAGATTCTGTGATTTCTCAAACGACTTATGGCAGTGTCTACCTCACCAAGGACCATCAATGCGAGTTATATGATTGGCTTTGTCCAAATCCAAAGAAATGGATGAAATCAGCGGAAATAGTTGAAAATTTTCCCGAGTTAACAAATGCTTGTTCACCAAAAATCTCCATTGGAAACATTCCACGTTATTGGAATTCTCTTCAGGAATATAAAGGTCAATATTATGTTTATGGTCCAAGTGATTGGATGTCCAACAGACCCGAATTTATTTCAGACTCTTTTCTCATCGAAATCGCCTCCGACTTCGCTTACTTTTCGATTAAAAAACAAGCATTAGTTAGTCCTCATGAACTTTACTTAACACTTGATTTATATGGCGAAGCAGCACAATTGCGGATTCGCTTGCTCAAATTTCCGGAAGGAGCAGCACTTTGGGAATACGCAATAAAAAATGAATCCTGGTCTGAATTAAAAGTGGCGAGTGACTTTGTTCGAAACTATGACATGATGAACAATGACTGCGTCAATCAAAAGTGTTTTCAAGAATTTCATTTTGACCAAATCGATTTGAGTCGCTTGAAGTTTATGGATTAAAGTCCTAATTGCTTTTCCCAATAATCGTTCAATAAAACCACCAACTTACGCGCCATGTTGTTGTGGAAGCGTTTCGTTCGGTATCCACCAATCCAATTTATTCCGCGAATGGCATTCGTAACAAGGATTTCATCTGCCGCCAAAACATTTTGAGGTAGGATCGTACATTCGTACACTTTGATCCCATTCGCCAACGCTAAATTGATGATTTGCATACGCATGGTTCCAGCTAAACACGCTTCATCTAATCCTGGTGTATACAACACACCATTACTCACAATAAAAATATTACAGCAGGATGTTTCCAGAATATTTCCGCGTTCGTTAATGAGGAACACATCATCTAGTCCTTTCTCTTTCGCTGACAATGCCGCCATGACATAGGTCAATCCGGACTTCGTTTTGTAATTGGATAAAAAGTTCTTTTGAAGCTTGATGTCCTGATAAATATCTACTTCGAGTCCTTTTGCGTTTAACTCGAAATGATTGACGTCATACGGATAAACCTCGATGTAAAAAGTGCATTCGTTGGATTCAGGCAAATACGATCCGCCAGAAACACGGTCTAAAGAAAGTCGACAACGTCCACCTTCCAGAATTCCAGACCGCTGACACAGTTCAAGGACTTTTGATTCGAAAAATTCAGTGGTGTAGTAAGACGGAGTTCTCATCTTGATTACCCGAGCACCATCCAACATGCGTTTCACATGATTTTCCATGTTCAACGGTTTCCCATTGATTAAGCGGATACTTTCAAATACCCCATCTCCGTACAAATGCCCACGATTTCCAGGATGGATTGTTGGCGCATCGTTGGATAAAATCGTTCCGTTGTTATTGATGTAAAGCAAAGCCATAGCGTCTCAGTAGAGAATTAGTGAAACAAATGTACAAATTGAATTCCTTTTTGTGGGTCTAACATCAGGACAAATAAAATCCCAAAAATGGCCCCTCCCAGGTGCGCATCATGTGCAATTCCAGTATTGCCTTTTTTCAATGAAAAATATTCAAACAGCAAGTACAGTGGACCGAAGATATATGCTGGAATTGGAATTGGAATAAACATTAAAGAAAGGGATAAGGTTGGATTCCATAGAATCACTGCGAATAAAACAGCAGAAACAGCTCCGGATGCACCAAGACTTCGGTAACCCGGCTGGTCTTGGTGTTTCACCATTGGGAAAAACGTTGCAGCGATCATTCCGACAAAATACAGTACACAGAAATAAATAATTCCCGCATTCCCATAGAGATTCATCCACTCGAGGTAGAGGTATTCACCCATGAAATACAAGGTCATCATATTGAAAGCCAAGTGTGGAAAATCTGCATGTATAAACGCGTGTGTAACGAATCGATGGTACTCCTGTTGGTGTTTTATTCGATACGGAATAAACAACATTCGATCTTTAACGGCTTCATTTTTATCGGCCCAAAGTGAAATAATAATTGTTGCAACAAGAATAATTAATAACATAAGTGAATTTCAGTGAATTGTTTTACCTTTCAACAAGTTATCGAAGTTAATGATAATCCCTTTAGTCATGAAAGTATCCTGTTTGATTTTCATTTTCCTTACCCTTTTTTCGTGCAGCGAGAAGGAGGCTGTCAGCAAGAAACCCTTTTTGCTTGATGGAAAAATAAGTGTTCCAGAGAAAATGCAACGAATTTTGACTACTGAATACCTGAGTCACTTGCATATCGATTCATCGCTTCACAAAGGAATCCGTCAATTTTATGCCACTCGTCGTTACTATGCTGTCTTGACAGCGGATTCCGTATTTTCCGAGCGTGGCGAAGCTTTAAAAAAATCACTCGATCGTTGCATTCGCTTCGGAATTCCCGCTACGCGCTTAGTTTCCATGGATCCGAAATTACATTCGTTGGAAAAAGAAGTGATTTTAATGAGCAATTTAGCGATTGTCCAACACGATTTAACACATGGATTCATCGATTTTGAAGAGCAAAAATTACGTCCAAAGAAATTGGATTTTAGCGGATTAAATCGCCTATGGAATCAAAGTAAGGCCCGTGAATTTGACAGTGTAATTTTGGCTCAGGGTCCAGCAGATACCAATTATCGATTCATGGCGCAACACTTTTTTCACTTTTGCGACACCGCATTTTTGGACGCAGAAACATTCACACTGCTAACAGAAAAAGAAAACAGCAAAACCGCATTTTCAGGAATGAGAATGGCATTAGTCTCCAAAAAATACATTTCAGAACAAGCTGATAGTTTAGCCATTCGCGAAGCGCTTCGACAATTTCAAAAAAACAACGGACTCACATCCGACGGGAAAATTGGAGACGCTACAGTAAATGCGCTTTCAGAAAGTTCGTTGGCTCGAAGTTTACGTGGCGCCATTGCACTGGATCGCTTGCGACAACGAAACGATACGCTGGAGAAATACATCCGAATCAACATTCCATCTTTTGAACTTTTTTATTTCGCCAGTGACACGTTAAGAAGTCACCACCGAATCATTTTGGGAAAAGTAAGCAATCAAACTCCAACTTTACAATCAAAAATTAACCGAATTATTTGCTATCCTTTCTGGAAAGTACCTTCGTCAATCGCGCAGAAAGAAGTATTGCCTGCCTTGAAAGCAAACCGAAACTATTTAACACGAAATCACATGAAGATTTTTAAGGCCAAAGAAGTGGAAGTCAATCCAGATAAAATCAATTGGAAGAAAATCAAGGACAATACTTTTCCGTACACTGTGATTCAACAACCCGGACCGGATAACAGTCTGGGAATCATTAAATTTGAATTTCCTAATCTATTCAGTGTCTACGTACACGATACTCCTTCCAAAGGCTTGTTCAACCAAAGCTATCGAAGTTACTCTCACGGATGTATGCGCTGTGAACGTCCGGTCGAATTAGCCAAAGTCATGCTTCAGTACGACAGTCTAGGAAAAAAAGGGAATCCGATGACGGGAGATTCTTTGGATAGTCTTTTAAGTTTACAAATAAACCATCCATTGAGACTTTTAAGTCCTGTTCCGATTTTTGTTGAATACCAAACGGTGGTCGCCGACCGACAAGGGATTTATTTTCATCACGACCTTTATTCAAGAGAAACAAGCTTGGTGAAAATCCTCTTGTACAGCAAATAATTCCTAACTTTGTCAAAAAAAGTTATGATCGTTTCTCCCTCTGTTTTATCGTGTGATTTTGGTAACATTCAACGCGACACTGAAATGTTGGATCAGTCTCAGGCTGATTGGTTACATATTGATGTCATGGACGGTGTTTTCGTTCCAAATATTTCTTTTGGATTTCCTGTTTTAGAAGCCATTCGCAAGCACACGAAAAAAACCTTGGATGTACACATCATGATTGAAAATCCAGATGATTTCTTGGAGCAATTTCAGAAATCAGGAACGGATATTCTCACCGTACATTACGAAGCATGTCGTCATTTGCACCGCACCGTTTCTCGCATCAAAGAATTGGGAATGAAAGCAGGTGTTGCCTTGAATCCACACACTCCGGTGAGCGTTTTAGAGGAAATCGCAGCGGACTTAGACTTGGTATTGATTATGTCTGTGAATCCTGGTTTCGGCGGACAAAAATTCATACATGCCAGCGTGGACAAAGTACGTTCCTTGGTAGAATTAAGAACGCGTAAAAATGCATCCTTTATCATTGAAGTAGATGGTGGAGTGAACATGGAAACGGGAAAGTTATTAGCTGAAGCTGGAGCCGAAGCATTAGTTGCTGGAAGCTTTGTGTTTAATTCCGCATCTCCACAAGAAACCATTTCAAATTTGAAATCCCTCTAAAGCGTAACAATAAACGGTTTTCAACGTTAACTCACTCGGTATGAAATTCGTTTCACTTTTCTTTTTTTTAGTCCTTGCTCAATTGTCCTTCACTCAAAGTGAATTACAACAGAAAGAAGCGCGCTTAAATGAAAGCTTGTTGAAACTTCGCAGTGCCAAAACGGACGAAGAAATGGACCGTTTGAATATTGTTTTCAAAAAAGAAATGGAAGCTTTTTTAAAATCCGAAGGAGCTTTCGATTATCCATTCACCCTATTAAAAACGATTGCTGTTTTGGACAGTGAAGACGAGTTGGTTCGCATCATCAATTGGAACATTGAATACACTGATTACTCCTATAGTTATGGTGGATTCGTTCTGAAAAAAGAAGAAGGAAAAGAAAAAGTAACCGTCACTGAATTAATCGATAAACTTGATCCATACGCGCCAAAACCAGAAGGAATCATTGATGCTAAAAACTGGTACGGAGCATTATACTACAAAATCATTCCATTTGGACACCATGGAAAAACGGAATACCTACTCATCGGTTGGGACGGTGGAACAACGGGAAGTAACTTCAAATTAATGGATGTCCTTACGTTCTCCGGAAATACTCCGAAATTCGGGAGTCCTGTTTTTAAAGCAAATCGCACAACCCTGAAGCGCGTTGTTTATGAATATTCCAATCTTTCGAATATGAGCATGCGATTTGATGCAAAAAACGGACGCATTGTTTTTGATCATTTATCTCCTGAATCTCCTGTTTTGGAAGGAGTTTACTCCTACTATATTCCCGACATGAGCTATGATTGCTATCGTTATGATTACGACGCAGAAAACTGGGTATTGCAAGAAGATGTCATCATGACGAATCCGGATGACAAAAACGTAGAGAAATCCTTTTACTCATTGAATTCCCGCACCGGAAAAGTAGAGAAAAACCGAATGAATGCCGATTGGATTAGTCCAAAGGACGAAGGTGTAGAAAACAATGGAACACATGTCGCTCGAACAGAAAATACACCAGAGGACCAAACGACAACGGAAGATTTTCGTCTTCCCAAAGTTCGTCTCTTCAGTCGAAGACACAAGAACCCTGAAATGATGCCGGTTAGTCGCGGTAGAAAAAATAAAAAAATTACCACGAACTGATGCAATTAGGAAGAATCAACCAACTTACCATAAAGCGTTTTGCTCCTCCGGGTGCTTACCTTATCGATTTACAAGACAACGAAGTTTTGTTGCCCAATAAATACATCTTGCCTGAACACCAAGAAGGAAGTGTGGTAGATGTTTTTGTCATGAAGGATTCAGAGAACCGAATTGTTTGTACAACGGAAGTACCTCTGATCCTTTTAGGTGAGTGTCGTTACTTGGAAGTCATTCACGTCAATCCTTATGGAGCATTCGTAGATTGGGGATTAGACAAAGACTTGCTTGTCCCGTTTAGCGAACAATTGCATCGTCTCGAACAAGAAGAAAAATACTTGTTTACCTTGCGTTACGATTTTGAAACAGATCGTCTCTTCGGTAGTATGAAGGTACGCAAAGTACTCGATTTGTGCGAGGATCAAGAGCTAGTTGGACAAGCTGTTGATTTATTGATCTGTGAAGAAGGTAAATTGGGAAGAAATGTCATTGTCAACAACCGCTACGAAGGACTCATCTTCAAAAATCAACAAACAAAAGTCCTTGAACGTGGACAAGAAATGAAAGGGTATGTAAGCGTTGTACGTCCAGATGGAAAACTAGACATCCGTTTAGAACCGATTACCTTTGAAAAATACGACGAAGCATCTCAATTTATCCTCGATGAATTAACCAAGGTGAAGGTTCTTCCCTTAAGTGATCGTTCCTCTCCAGAGGAAATTCGAGAACAACTAGGGATGAGTAAAAAGACCTTCAAACAAGCCATTGGTAAATTATACCGTTGGAAAAAAATCATCATTAAAGATGATTGCATCGAGTTGAACGGCTAATTAAGCCCCATCTCCATCCAATAAGTTACCGAGTCCGCCGAGGATACTTCCCTCCTCTTTACGTGGACCAACTCCATAGGATAAAATACGCGATGCAAGTCGAGAGATTGGCAAGGTTTGTAACCAAACTTCACCTGGACCTTTTAAGGTAGCGAAAAACATTCCTTCACCACCGAATAAGGTGTTTTTCACTCCACCGATAAATTGAATGTCGTAATCTACATCTTGGGTGTACGCAACAATACAACCGGTATCCACTCGTAAAACTTCCCCAGGATTCAATGTTCGTTTCATCACGTGTCCACCAGCATGACAGAAAGCCATTCCGTCACCCTCTAACTTTTGCATGATAAATCCTTCACCACCGAATAGCCCAGTGCCTAATTTCTTTTGAAATTCAATTCCAATCGCTACACCTTTAGCTGCGCATAAAAATGCGTCCTTCTGACAAATGATTTTTCCTTGGTATTGCGCTAGATCAAGTGGAATAATTTTTCCAGGATAAGGAGAAGCGAAGGCTACTTTTGCTTTGTTATAACCATGATGCGTAAAAGCGGTCATGAACAGACTTTCCCCTGTTAGCAGTCGTTTTCCAGCGTTCAACAATTTGCCCATGAATCCCTTTTGTTGGACGGAACCATCACCGAAAATCGTTTCCATTTGGATTCCATCATCCATGTACATAAACGCACCCGCTTCTGCAATGGCCCTTTCTTGTGGATCCAATTCAATTTCCACATACTGCATTTCCTCTCCGTGAAT
>Ga0102875_1000358_pt1 | contig 17411 bp, 19 predicted proteins | sample Colrivmet1547B02_FD_78185 | JGI IMG/M metagenome (GOLD analysis project Ga0102875, IMG submission 78185) | Estuarine microbial communities from the Columbia River estuary - metaG 1547B-02 | ecosystem: Environmental > Aquatic > Marine > Intertidal zone > Estuary | place: USA: Columbia River... | reverse complement strand
GGATTACGAGCATGCTCGTGTTCCGTGAAATGGGCTCAATCCAAGCATAAAGTCCACCTTGTTGCACAAGGCTCGGACTTTTTTGTTTAATCCCTCACTCAAGCAAGCTTGGTTCGGTCTTAAACAAAAAAGTCCACTTCGAACGAAGTGGACTTTTTTTGTGATCCCGCTGGGATTCGAACCCAGGGCCCATACATTAAAAGTGTATTGCTCTACCAGCTGAGCTACGGAATCGCTGATTTGAGGGTGCAAATATACCAAAAATATTCTTCTTGCAATTTAATATTGGGTATTTTTGAAAAATATAATCAAAAAAAAGGGTGAGTTTAAAAAAACATCTGTGTTTATTGGGTTTTATGGGAGCAGGAAAATCTACTGTTGGGAAGGAATTGTCGCAACGTTTGGGTCGTTCTTGGGTTGATAGTGATTCTTGGATTGAGGAGAAACAGGGGCGGCCTATCTCGGAAATTGTAAGTGAGAAGGGTTGGCCTGCATTTCGCGCGATGGAACGTGAATTTGCATTTGAAATGAATGAACGAGCACCCATGGTTATTTCGTGCGGAGGCGGATTTCCCTTGGATGATGAGAATTGGCAATGGATTTCAAGCAATTGTACCTCGATTTACTTGCGCGTTGATAAGGATGTCTTGCTTAATCGGCTTTTTGATGAGACCGCTGGTCGTCCGCTAGTGAAGGATATGAGTCGTACTGAGCTCATAGCATTTATTGATGAAAAGCTTACAGAACGAGAACCTGTTTATGCGAAGGCGGATTGGGTTATTGATGCGAACGGCACGGTTCAGGAAACAATCCAGCGAATCCAGGAACTAATATAAATCTCGACGATACCCCAACTGGAATAAGAAATTCAAACGCGAGTAGGTATGGCTATTCTCACCCGCACTGTTATTCGCTAAATTCAATACGGAATACGTTCCTGTAATATCGAAAAACAGCGTACCCCTAACCGGGATCGTGTATTTAAATCCGCCTTGAATACCTAAAGCTAAATAATAGATACTTCCTTTAGTCGGGTTTGCATTTGGGAGTGAATACAAGCCTTCCCATTCGTACTGTTTCGTGTAATCAAATTTGGAGAATTTAGCACTTGTAGTATTTATTCCGATGCCAAATACGCTGCCGCCATACAGTGCAAAACCATTGTCGTAATCATTTAACATATACGATCTTGTTCCACCCTCAACATAAAATGTGTGAGATTTGATGTTATAAGGAACGGAAAGCGTGTAGGGGGTTGTTGTAACATCATTTGCCGTCATGTTGGCATAGCGTGTTGTACTGTCTTGATTCGGTAAAAATGCAGAAGCACGAACGAAAAAGGTTAGGTCGCTTGATCTTGGAAGTTCAAGTCCGAGGTTAAAACCGAACGATTTTTTTTGCGTACCAACGCCGTTTAGTATACCTGTACCCGCCGAAATACTCAGTTGAGTATACCCTTGCACAACAAAACCTAAGATTAAAAGTGAGAGCGTTAATTTCATGGTTTAGTATATTAAATTCGAATAAAACAAATGTACTTCAGTATGATTTACCAAACAAATTAAATCATTTATAAGTTTTGTTAATGAAGTTAAAATTATTGATTTGTTTTTTATAACTTCGTTGTTATATGAAGCGCCAATTGGCTTTTTCTTTGGTTCTCGCAACACTTTCGTTCATCGCAACAAAGGCGATTGAGTCTTTTGGTGTAAATGAATATTATCGCTTTCAAGCGACCCATTTTCAAAAGGAAAGTGGCTATTTTGACCTACAACATCCAGCAAGTATTCAGTTTTTACCTACAGGTCTTTTACCGTTTAGTGAGATTTCAAGCCTAGATAGCGTGCATTTACTTGCCATGCAACCTCAAGGAGGAAACGGATTGGTATTGTTGAATACGGATTCAAGTTCTTTTTCTGTAGTTAAACCACTTACGTCAACCATCAATTTAGCATCATTCGTTCGTGTGGATAGTCTATTATATCTATTCGACGATAACATGGGGGTATACGTATCAACTTTTCCGTTCGATTCAACATCAACAAAAAAAATAACGGAAGTAGAACCAAATTGGCAAAGTAATTCTGCTTGTTTTCATCCGTCAACTCATCGCATTTACTTTAATCCTGAGGTAGTGCATCCGGAGTCAAATCGACTGCGTTCGGTGTATACTTTTAACGTGAATAAGAACCGGTTTGCTTCTAAACCGTTATTCTCTTACGATGTTGATGCCATCGAACGATTCGCTTCTGAAAACGGAATTCGTATTCATGCAAACCGTGTTACTGAGTTAAAGGATACGGTAATTGGGCTAACCATAATACCAAACGCAATTGCTATTCATCCTAAAACGAACGAGGTTTATATTTTATCGGGTATGGATCGTTCGCTCATTGTATTTGATCAATTTGGTGTAATTAAGAATTATTCAGAATTAGATGAACGTTTGTTTCCTAATCCAACCGGGTTAACGTTTGCAAAAAACGGGGATTTATTAATTTCTAATGAAGATTTAATCAAGAACTCGATCGTTCGAATTTCTTGGAATAAATTATGGCAATCTAAAGGTGGTAAAGGCTTAGTCTTCGGGCGTTAATCCATTATATAAAGTCTTCCCATAGGTCCTTCGCAAAACAATAGATCTAGTGCAGATAAGTTACTCGAAAATGGCTTATTGTAGCTAAACACCTGTTGATATGAATTAAATTCTTTTCGTTCAATCCATTGCGCAAGACGAAGGTCTTTTTCTGTATACGGCTTGAATTCATTCGTGTACTCAACACGTACTGGTAAATCCCAGGCATCAATAATTAACGATAATAACTCTTGATTTAATTTCCACAAGGAACTTGGACGATTCAATAAAATCGACTCTATTTCTCGAGAATAGGCTTCAAAATAAGGAGCCTTGCCATAGGCGGATTGTATTGCTCTCCAATGTTTAATCTCCCAGGAACTATCATGACATACTGTTATTTCACCGATGGATTGTTTCTGCTCCCGGTGTGTTATAGGTACAATCAGTTTGTGTATACCTTCCGCCGTTAAAATTTCGCAGCGATTCCTTATGCTTTGTTTAATCCAATGTTCGTGAAGATCTATTACTACATTTCGATAAGTGCAGAGTTCCCTAACATAATAAATGCTAGGAAAGTATGCTGTAGGAAAAATCATTTACGCCAAATACTTAAAAATGGCAATCAATGCACCAATTCCTAATGCAAAACCTATCAGTTGAAGTACACTAAATGAGCCTTCTTGGCTAACATTCTTAAGAATACGTTCCATTCGGAATCCTTTGTAAGGACTCTTTGATAACCACACTAAGGAAGCACGTCCTACGATATGATCCTCAGGCACAAATCCCCAAACTCTTGAATCTGCCGAATTATATCGGTTGTCCCCCATCATCCAGTAGTAATCCATTCCAAAAGTATAGCTACTTGCTTTCTTGCCATCGATTAATATCGTGCCGTTTTTCTTTTCAATAAGCGTGTGGCCTTCATACGCAGAAATAATTCGTCTATACCAAGCGATGTTCTCTGCATTAATCTTTACGGTTGATCCTTTTTTAGGTACTCTAAATTCTTGAAAATCTGTCATGGTATTATTCACGTACAAATCTTTTGGAAAACACTCCAGGTTCTCAATCAATTCCTCAGGACTTGGCGTTCTTTTTTCCAAGGTATAGGATGGTCGATCTATATGAACTGTGAATTTAGCGGTGGGATAAGCCGCTTGGATCTTTTTCTTTTCAAGCGGGGTAATATTCAGAACATACGGATTTGTTGAATCGCCCTCTTCATAATCAAAACGAGAACCATCTGGGGCATTTTCAAGACCAAAACGTTCGAACATTTCTTGCGCATTAAACGTGGCGGTTTCCTTGCTTACATCCCATTTAAATGCCATATTGTCAAATATCTTGGCAGGTTTCCCATTACGGTATACGGTGGCATTCTCGATTTTTATTACATCCCCGGGTGTACCAATACAACGCTTAATGTAATTCTCCCGTTTATCTACCGGTCGGTAAATTAATCCACCGTGGGTTAAGCCTTCCGCATTCTCGGCAGAATAAATAGGAAACAACCCATTTTTTAGATTCTCTCTCGCTATTGATCGCCAATAATCTATATTATCTATAAAGGAAATGAACTTAAGTGAATCAGCGGCATTTACAGCATTGCCTAATAAATTATTCTTTATTCTAAATTGCCAAATTGCCTCGTTATTGATAATTCCATGGTAATCATGTCCCATAAGCCCATTGGGAATTCTTGGATCATACACCGCAGTGTCTCCCGATGGATAATTAAAGACCACTATATCATAAGGTTTTATTTTTCCAAAGCCCGGTAGTCGGAAATAGGATCCTTTCTCAATCGTTAAATAGGATGGAATATTAACCCATGGAACGTTGTTGTGAACCAGCGGATAGGAGAGGGGGGTAATCGGAACTTTTGGTCCGAAGGCCAATTTGTTAACAAATAAGAAGTCGCCAACAAGCATCGTTTTTTCCATAGATCCCGTTGGAATTTGAAAAGGCTCAAACACATACGTTCTAATGACGGTTGCTGCAATAAGTGCAAAGAGTAGAGAATCTCCCCACTCCTTCACGCCTGATTTGCTTCCAGGTTTTCTTTTATTAATAAGAGAAAATAAAAGCTCCAAGGCATGTCCGATTACCGGTAGACACATAAAAAGTACCAAATGATCGCCCCATTTACGTGCTTCTAGTTCTTTGGCATTATTCCAGTTTGTTTCGGATAGGGGGGTGAGTTTATCATCCGATCCTATTTGGTGCATGAGCCAATAAGGGAAAAATATACCCTGTAAGGTATCTATTAATGAAAACTTACCATAACGTCGAATTAAACTAACATTGGCAACCATCATCATGACCAAATGAACCCCTGGTATCAACATAATGATAGTCCAGAATGGTTTTTTACTGGTTAGTTTGAATACCAAATAATAGTTGTAAAGCGGAATGTACGCATTGCGCGATGGCAGTCCTGACTTTGCAAAAAGTTTGCCCCATTGTCCGAGGATGGGGTTGATTAAAATCAATAAGTAGAAATAAATAAAGCTCATATAATTAGTTTAAGTTTAAAACATCTTTCATGGTAAAAAGGCCAGTTTTTCCTTTGAGGAATTCTGCGGCAAGAATTGATCCCAATGCAAAACCGTCTCTGTTGTGGGCTTCGTGGGTCAAGGTAATTGTGTCAATCGGTGATGTCGCTCGAATCACATGAGTTCCAGGAACATCTGGAAGGCGATGTGCCGTTATTGGAAGTGAATCATGATTCGAGACCGGTGTTAATTCCCATTGAGAATAACCCCCATGGTTGGCAAGGAGTGCTTCAGCTAGACTTACCGCCGTTCCACTTGGAGCATCTAGCTTTTGTAAATGATGGGTTTCATCAATGCTTAACTTGTATTGTGAATGCTTACTTAGGAGGCTAGCAAGGCGCTCAGTTAACTGTTCAAAGATATTAACCCCAATGCTAAAGTTGGATGCATACACTAAGCTGCCGTGTTTCTCTTCAATAAGAACACGTATTTCATTCAGATATTCGCTCCAGGCAGTTGTTCCAACTACAAGGGGTAGGCGATTCGAAACCGCCGTTTTAATGTGCTCAACTACAAGGTCGGGACGAGAAAATTCTATGGCAACATCGGCATTGCACTTAGAATCTATGGTATACGGATTATCGGAATTATAACGAGCAACAATTTCATGACCACGTTCAATGGCAATGCGTTCAATTGCTTTGCCCATTTTACCATATCCAATTAATGCAATTTTCATGAGTTGTCGTCTTATCTTAAACTAAAGGTAGCGTGCATTCCCAGTACATGTTGAGATAGCATAGATGGTCGAATCGTTAGGCTTAGGTCTTTTGAGACATCGAAGTGTAAAAAATGCGCTTCTACTGCTGCATCCAGAATTTGAAACACATAAACAGCTCCAATCCCAAGGATGGCGAGGTCGCGTTGTCGAGCATATTGATCATACAAGGATACTAAGGCTAAATTGTCGTAATCAATCCAAAGTGGATTGGAGGGGCCTGTTACCATACGTTGATCATATTCGGTTTTAATGCTGCTAACAAGCCGCTGATTTTGAAGCAGAAGGTAGGTTGTGCCGCCTATGCCGGCCGCAATTAAAGGTACCTTCCAAAAGGCGTTTTTTCTTCCGGAAGTATGAATCGAATTATAAATTTGTCCCGCACCTGGAATACAAGCAGAAAGGATTGCTGCTTTTTTATACGGAATTACTGAATCATTGACCACGTCTTGACTAAAACCAAGCCGTATGCATAGCAATATCAATAAAACAGCGAGGAGTTTCATTTTCTATTCAAGGTTTCCAATAGCTTGTTTAATTCATCGCTAGAATTAAAACTCACGGTAATTTTACCTTTACCCTTAGCATCTTGAAGTAATTGAACCTTCAGTCCGAGTGCTGATTTCAACTGGCTTTCAATCGTTTGGATGAGCGCTGACTTTTTAGCGGGTTTGCCTGTGGTGGTGATTTTTGACGGTTCTGTTTTTCCCCATTGTTCAACGGCTCGTACGCTGAGTTGTTGTCCGCGAATCGCCTGGAATGCCTTCAGTTGTTCGCTTTCATCGCTAATGCTAAGTAATGCACGGGCATGCCCCATAGAGAGTTCATTATCGCGAACAGCAGCTTGGATTTCTGCAGGCAGTTTAAGCAATCTCAAATGGTTTGCAATATCCGATCTTGACTTAGAAATTTTTGTACCCAATTCAAGTTGAGTGTATTTACATTCTTCAATAAGACGTTGATAGGATAACCCGATTTCTATCGCATTTAAATTTTCTCGTTGTATATTTTCAACCAATGCCATTTCGAGCATTGATTGATCATTGGCTATGCGAATGTATGCCGGAACTTCCGTTAATCCTGCGAGCTGTGAAGCTCTGAGTCTACGTTCTCCTGAAATCAATTGAAATTTCTCCGGACTAACCTGGCGAAGCGTTAAGGGTTGTATGATGCCTAGTTCACGAATAGATGCAGCTAATTCTTGTAGCGCCTCCATCTCAAAATGAGTTCTCGGATTGAAGGGATTAGCTTCAATCATAGCAATGCTTACTAGGGTAGTGCCACCTACCTTGGATTCGTTAGTAGATAATAGGGCACTAAGTCCACGGCCTAAAGCCGGACCTTTTTTATTATTCAGTGTCATGCGTTGTATCGAAATCGATTTGTTTGTCTTGATTCCCCATTTTCGTCAAGTTGTTCTTTTGAAGTATTTCACGGGCAAGATTCAAATAGTTAATTGCGCCTTTAGATGCTGCATCATGCATTATAACAGGAAGGCCATGGCTTGACGATTCAGACAAGGTCGTATTTCTATGAATGATGGTATCAAAAACAAGGTTTTGGAAGTGAGTTTTTACCTCATCAACCACTTGATTGGCTAATCTTAGTCGGGTGTCGTACATGGTTAGTAACATGCCTTCAATTTCAAGTGATGGATTTAGACGTCCTTGAACAATTTTAATCGTGTTGATTAATTTGCTTAAGCCTTCTAGTGCAAAATATTCACATTGCACAGGAACGAGAACAGAATCCGCCGCGACCAAAGAATTCACGGTAATTAATCCGAGCGAGGGAGAACAATCAATTAAAATCACATCGAATAAATCGGCGATTTTTTCAATTGCTTTTTTGAGCCGAAATTCTCGTTCTTCTAGATCAATCATTTCTAATTCTGCACCGACCAAATCTATGTGTGAGGGTAACAAGAATACATTCGGTGAATTGGTCTCAAGTATAATATCAGCGGGATTGATGTCGTTGACTAGGCAGTCATAAATGCTGCGTTCTTGTTGCGGGTCGTAACCCATCCCAGAAGTTGAATTTGCCTGAGGATCCGCATCGATTATAAGCGTTCGGTACTCCAACGCGCCCAAACAGCCACCCAGATTTATAGCTGTTGTTGTTTTGCCAACACCACCTTTTTGATTCGCTATCGCAATCGTTTTCGCCATAGTACAAAAATAGGTATTGCATGTAGGTTCTGCAAGTGCAAATGAGGGTATAAATTGCCTTTTTATCAACGGATTTACTTAATTTTGTTAAAACAATTTGAGTAAATGGCTAAACGGTTGCAGATTAGAGTTGGTAGCGGGCAGGGAAATCAAGTGATATTGAATCATCCGGATGTGGCAGCGGAACATCTGGAGTTATTTGCAGATGCGGAAGGTAATGTGTTCATTACCGATTTAGGTTCTGATCAAGGGGTTTATGTGAATGGAGATAGATTGCAGGGTTTTCTATTACTGAAAGAAGGGGACACGGTAACCTTGGGCAAAAAGATACGATTCAATTGGCAGAAATATCGAATCAATGAACCAACCAATGAACCAAAGATTGGTGCATCAAGGGCTAAGGTTGAAATGAATCAAGAAGCGGCAGAGAAACGAGTAAAACGTCCGAAAGTCAAAGAAGCTAATTTAAGTGCAGAAAACAAGTCACTTTACATCATTTATGGGATGATAATATTCTTGATTTTATTAATTTATCTAATAAATTAGTTCTTAAAGTTGAGTGTTTTCAAAAAAATATCGTAATATTGCACCCCCAATGTTGAGAATTTAATACAAGAAAAATGAACTTAATCAGTGAAATTCAAAAAGAAGTAATCGCAATCAACGAACTTCCTTCCTTCAAGTCAGGTGACACTATATCAGTTAGTTACAAAATTAAAGAAGGAAATAAAGAGCGAATTCAGCAGTTTCAAGGTGTTGTTTTACAGCGTCGTGGCGCCGGAGCAACAGAAACATTCACTGTACGTAAAATGTCAGGAAATGTAGGAGTAGAACGTATTTTTCCAGTAAATTCTCCGTTTATCGAAAGTATTTCAATTGTTAAACGTGGTGATGTAAGAAGAGCAAGAATATTCTACTTCCGTGAGCGAACTGGTAAGTCAGCGAGAATTCGCGAGAAAAAGCAATTCAAAAAAGAAGCGTAAGCAATCTCATTTATATGGAAAGGGCCTTAGGGCCCTTTTTTTATTCACTAATAAGTAAGAATTCTGTTCGACGATTCTTCGCTCTATTTTCTGCAGACGTATTGGGGAATTTAGGTTTTTTCTCACCAAATCCTTGACTTGAAATTCGTGTGGATTCTATTCCAGCATTTACAAGGTACTGCATCACCTGCTTTGCGCGAAATTCTGATAATGCCAAGTTCTTGGTGTCATCACCCAAATCATCGGTATGCCCTTGAATCATTATTTTTAGGCTTGCATTTTCCTTTAAGTATTCTGAGAATCTAGATAATATAATTTTGGAGTTTTCAGTTAGTTCATACGAATCGGTTTCATATAAGATATCGTTTATATTATATGTTTGTCCGGTTTTTAATTTCTCTGATTTAATATTCAGTTTCGTTGAGTTGTTTGATAAGGATTCACTCGTAAGTATCGTTGAATTAAAGGCGGCTCCTTCTTTTTTCAAGGTAACAGTGACCGGAGTGTTTGGATCAACTTTAATTACAGCGGCATACTTTCCATCTTCTTTATTTACATTGTAGGTGATTTTTTCCCCATCCTTTCCATAGGCGATTTCAATTTTTCCGTCGGTGATGGGTTCATTTTTATCTCCAGTTAATTGTCCTTTAAGGATCACAACTGCTTTAGGACGAGCTTCTAGATATAAATCAAATCCATAAATGTTCCAGTTGTTTTCTTGATAGCTAGAATAGTAGGCAAGTTTCCCTTGAGTGGATACAAATATTCCCAGCTCTTCTCCTGCCGTATTTATTGGATAACCTATGTTTTGTGGTTTTGACCATCCGTTTTCTGTTTTTCGAGTATAAAATATGTCAAGTCCACCAAGTCCCGGTCGAGCATCACTACATTCTGATACAAAGTATAAGGTTTCACCATCTTGATGGAAGAATGGACTTTTATCCTTCCCGTCGGTATTTATTTCATTGAAGGGTTTGCCTTCAGACCACGTTCCGTCGTCCTTTTTGATGGCAATATAAATATCATTGTTTCTTGATCCTTTACGATAGGTTGCATAGAATAAGGTTCTGCCGTCTGCAGAAAGTGAAGGTTGTGCTTCCCAGCCATCTTTTGTATTTATTTGTTCTCCCATGTTAACTAAAGGAGTCCATTGATAGTCGTTCCCACCTTTTCCCGTGCGTTTGTATGTGGTGGTATATAGATCGCAGTTTAAATAGGTTTGGTTATAAACGATTTCCTTCTTGCATGCACAAATAACCATTTCTTTATTGTCCGCAGACAGGGTAGCTGTGCCGTAATTGAAAAAAGCGCCGTCATTGAACGGGGTCGGCAAGGGATTTCCATACGTGAATTCATTTTTATCTTGAGATAATCGATCAGATACGGTGAATTCTTCTACAATATTATCTGAAATATCACCGAGGTTTTTCCGGTTGATTTTTCGGGTGAAGAACATCAAGTCATTGTCGGGTGAAATCATAGGGAAATACTCATCTAAGGTTGAGCTAACCTGTTCGATTAGTGTAGGTTCAAAAGGTACTGGATTGTCAATAAACTGCTTAGCTATTTCTTTTCGAGCTATATACGATGTGGCAATTTCTTTTTTTTCCTTGTGATCAGCGGCTATTCGAGTGAAATCATCTTCTGGAAAGGCAATAAATTCTTTCAAATAGGGAATGGCTTTTTCTTCCTGATTATTTGATACAAGCATGGACGCCAGGTTGTATAATACATCGGCATGAAATGTAGGACATTTCTTATAGGTTGAGTTGTATAAAAGAAATGCTTGCGTTTGATAGTTTTTTGACTCGTCTTGTTTTTTTGAATCCTTTGCTAGTTTATTCGCCTGTTTCAGCGTTTTTTCTGCCATGATGAACGATAGTTCGGCATTTTCAGGATATTTTTCAGCAAGTTCTTTGAAAAGGATGGATGCTTTAGCTAAGTCAAGCTCATCCTTCAAGGGTTGTATTGCCTTAAGTAGTTTTTTATCTTCAGTAACACATGCATTCTTTTGTGACCAAACCGGGTGAATCCAGTGAATAGAAATCAATAAGAATAGAAAAAAGTATCGCTTTGCCATAAAAGAAATTTATCCATTCCTTTTAAGCGAAAACTATCATAAAGGTTACATTTTATAGCGATTTTAATACGCTAATTGTTTGTTGAATGTCCTGTTCAGAAATGTCTAGATGCGTCACAAATCGTATCATGCCTGGACCAAAAGCTATACATAGGATACCGCGTTGTTTCAGTTTGTCTATGTATTGGTCACGATACGATGCTACAGTTAATACCGCAACTACAATATTAGTTTCCACCGGATATATTTCTTTTACCCATGATAAGTTCATTAAACAAGCCCCGAGTTCCGATGCATGCTTATGGTCTAGGGAAAGTCTACTCACATGGTGGGTTAGTGCATAAAGTCCACCTGCAGCGATTATTCCGGCTTGCCGCATTCCACCTCCAAGTACTTTTCTGATTCTTCTGGCGCGTATAATAAAATCGGCTGATCCTAGTAGAATCGATCCCACCGGAGCACCAAGGCCTTTTGAAAGACAAATTGAAATGGAATCGAATAATTCGCCATAATGTTTGGGGTCTTGCTTGTTAACCATTAACGCATTAAACACCCGAGCTCCATCTAAATGAAGCGGTAAATTGCTATCTCGACAAAATGAAGCTATTTTTTTTAATTCATGGATATCATACACCGCCCCGCCACCGCGGTTAGCGGTATCTTCAACGGATACCAATTGGGTTAGGGGAAGGTGAACATCAGCAGGATTGTTTATAGCATTCGGTAAATCGTCTACGCAGATACGCCCATGATTCCCTTTTAATAGCTTAACTGAGGCCATGCTATTTCTTGCAATTCCTCCGCCTTCATATTTATAAATATGGCTTTCTTCATGACAAATTACCTCACCACCAGGGGTTGTATGCACCATGATCGCGATTTGATTCGTTTGCGTTCCGGATGCACAAAATAGGGCGGCTTCTTTTCCAAAGATAGCTGCGGCATAGGCCTCTAGTTCGAGCACCGTGGGGTCTTCATTGAACACATCATCCCCAACGGGGGCATTAGCCATTGCTTGACGCATGGCTTGTGTAGGTTTCGTTACCGTATCGCTTCGTAAATCAATCATTCCTGCTATCTTTGTATAAAGCGTAAAAATAATGTTTTGGATTATTCCTACCGTAGCATTTTTTGCATCCCTGCTCACTTTCTTTTCAGGATTTGGTTTAGGGACCATATTATTAGCCTCCATGTTATGGTTTTATCCTCCAGAGGTGGCTATTGCGTTAACCGCGATGGTTCATTTATTAAATTCTGCGGTTAAATCTATTTTAAACCGACGCGTTAATTGGGGCATTGTTTTATCCTTCGGTATACCATCCGTTCTTTGTTCACTTTTGGGTTCTATGTTGCTGAGTATTTTAGCCTTAAAACCTTTAATTATCTTTGATTTAACTCATGGAAATCTGACACATCCAGTTCAACTATTGAGCATAATAGTCGGGGGACTCATGATGATCTTTGCGGTTATTGAATTCACCATGAAAAAAACGGAAGTAAGTTTCCCTATGTGGCTTGGTGGCGTGTTTTCTGGTTTTTTTGGTGGACTGAGTGGTCATCAAGGGGCCTTGCGCAGTATGTTCTTAATCAAACGAATGAAAGAGATAAAAGAGTTTGTTGCTACAACGGCTTTTATAAGTTTAGCAACAGATATCGCGCGAAATTCGGTTTATTGGACAACCTTAAATTGGCGCTTAGTCGATTTTACTCAACTACTAATCGTGTCCATGGGCTCTATTTTAGGTGTGTTTTTAGGTACCTACTTACTTAAGAAAATCACCCTTCATCTGATTCAGTACCTTGTTGCTGTTGGACTATTTTTTCTTGGACTATCCATAACCATCGGCTTAATTTAAACTTATTCCTTCTTACGCCGTTCTTTTCTTTTTTTGCGCTTATTTTTTTTCTCATTCACAGGCTCAATATTTTTTGGATCATCATCTTCTTCAATTCCTGCAGGTTTGGCAGGACCAGAAGCAGCATACAGGACTTTTTGATCACCGTATTCATCCACTTCCATTTCATAGGTTTTAACGCCTTTTTTGTCATAAGTGGTTTGATGTATTAGTTTACCCTTCGAATCAAATACATTATGTTCTCCAATGGCAATATTCTTCTTATAAGTTCCTTGTTTTAGAATTTTACCTTCTTCATTGAACGTAATAAATTCTCCATTTTTGAGGTCTAGGCTCCACGTTTCTTTTCCGGCCTCTTTTTCGTTGTCGTGGTAGAAAATAAAGACACCATCTTTTTTACCTTCTTTATAACTTAACTTAAGCTCTAGCTTTCCTTCTGCGGTGTACGTGAGATGTGAACCATCTAAGAGCCCGTTTTTGTATGAAATCACCTTGAATCTTTTTCCATCGGGGTAATATGTACGTTGAATCCCATGAGGAATATCCAGTGCATAGTTCATATAAAGTAGGGTGTCGCCTGAACGATTGTATTCTTGCACCAATCCATGAAGTTTACCATTTAGATAATTTTCTTCTTTTCTTAATTGACCTGTACTGTCAAAAAACACTTGATGTTTCCCATTTTTTATTCCGAGAATATACCCCTGTGTGGATTGAACACACCCTGAACCATAAAATGAAGTATCAATACCATCCCGTTTACCATTGGTACAGGTCAATTCTTCTAACACGTATCCAGATCTATTCCAAGTTTGACAGGTGCCGTTAAACGGTGTGAATCCATCCTTGGTCAATACATAGGTATTTATTTCTTCATCATAAGAAACTTGGTCATAGCAATTTAAACAACGCCGAGGTTCTGACTTCTTGCGTATATTTCCGCAAGGGCTTTTAACTTGTCCAAAAACACTACTAATGATGCTTAATAAACAAATAACAAAGAGATTCTTCATAAAATAAGTTGGTTTAAGGCGGTTTTCATTTGTCCGGGGATTTCTATGGAATGTTTTAATTTATTATTGTAACAAACCAATTTGCTTAAACCGGAAGCGCATAGCTTGTCTTCTACAAACACATCGTATGTTAAAGTGAAACTCTTTGTGCCAATTTCGGTTACGCGTAAGTTGATTTTAGGTTTATCGTGAAGGAAAATAGGACTTATATACGTCGCTTCATTTTTAACCAATACCACGCCTTGAGTCATCCAATCCCACGAGGGACCCAGAATTGGATAGAAATAATGAATTCTAGCCATTTCAAAGTAACTAAAATATGCTACGTTGTTCACATGGCCCAGTATATCGATATCAGAAAATCGAACCTGAACTTCATAAGGTTTAATTTGCATCTAATTGCTGAAATAAAGAGTTTTTACTTTTGAATTCGGGAACAATTTGTTTCATCACGGAAACACTCAACATTATATTTGATTGGTTTTCAATAAGTTCTTTCATGAGATGCTCGAATTCATCGGTGATGTGTCGTGTTTTCGCGATTAGAATTTTAGGGTGATGGGTAGGTAAGGTGGTTTCCGTATCCGCTAAGAGTTCTTCGAATAATTTTTCACCAGGTCGTAAGCCTGTTATTTTTATTTCGATGTCTTTACCCGGTTCTAATCCATGAAGAAGAATCATTTTGCGTGCTAGGTCGACGATACGAACAGATTCGCCCATATCAAAAACATAAATTTCACCACCGTTACCCATTGAAAAGGCTTCCAGTACGAGTTGACATGCCTCTGGAATGGTCATGAAAAATCGAGTGATTCGTTCGTCCGTTAAGGTAACTGGACCTCCTTGTGCGATTTGTCTTTGAAAAAGCGGTATCACGGAACCATTTGACCCAAGTACATTTCCAAACCGGGTAGTTATAAATTTAGTGATTCCATTATTATTTTTTTCTTGAACAATCATTTCCGCTATTCGTTTACTAGCTCCCATTATGTTTGTTGGGTTCACTGCCTTGTCCGTTGAAATGAAAATAAACTTTTCCAAATTAAATTGAATCGCACATTCTGTTAGATTTTTTGTTCCAATGATGTTGGTGCTTATCGCTTCATACGGATTCTCCTCCATTAAAGGAACATGCTTATATGCTGCTGCGTGAAATATAATGTGCGGTTTGAACTCTTCAAAAAGTTTATGAATAGTCTCTTTGTTTCGTATGTCACCAATTTTAAATTGGATCTGAAAATCCAAGTTATCGATCTTTAATTCTTGTTGTAAATCATATAATGGAGATTCTGCTTGATCTAAAAGGATTAAGTTTTTTACATTGTATTTAGTCAGCTCTCGGGCGATTCCACTTCCAATTGAACCAGCGGCTCCGGTAATGATGACAGTTTTGCCTTCAAGATCATTTGATAAACGTCCTTGGTTTAATTCGATGTGTGCACGACCTAATAATTCAGAGATGTCGATTTTTCCAATTTTCTTGGGTGTTAATTCCCCATTAACCCACGTGTTTGGGTCTTGTACACGTTGAATTTTTACCTGTTTTTGAAGACAGGTATCTACTAAGGAGCGCAATAATTCTGGGTTTAGTTTTCTTATAGCAACAATAACCTTTTCAATGTTTAAGGTGTCAAGTAATTGGTCAAGTTGTGCTGCGTCAAATACGTTAACCCCATCAATTCTGTTACCTATTAATGCCTGGTTATTGTCTATAAACCCTATGATTTTTTGCTGAATTCTATTGTCATTCTCAATGGTGCGTTTAGCGATTAATCCCATCGCTCCAGCTCCAAAAATTAATACACGTTCACTTGTTTCAATTGATTTTACTGTTTCTAAGTACCAGAGTTTAATTACGAAACGACTGCCAATCAAGAACATTAAGCTAATAATAAACTCCATTAATATGATAGAACTTGGAAAAAGATAGGTTGTATTCCATACATTGGCTCGAATAGCGCTAATCACAATAAAAATTAATGAAGCGCTTAGATTTGCCTTTAAAATCCGCTGTGAGTCTTGTGTTGAGGTATATCGAACCAATCCTTTATGGATACCAAAGAGATAAAAGATGAGCCCTTTAATGCATAAATAGGTAATGAACTCGGGCCAATGTGCTAGCCATTCGTTTTTCATTGCATACAAATTAGTATTCAAGTCAAAGCGAATAAAATAAGCAAGTACTAAAGAAAAAATAGAAACGATTAAATCAATAAGAATGATTATCCAACGAGGTGTTGCCGTTTTTAATTTTAACATAAAATCAAAGGTAAAAAAAAAGACCGCGTGGGCGGTCTTTTCAATGAATTAGTGCTTGATTAATGCAATCGAACGATGTTCATTTTGAGATCAGTCAATACTTCTTTAATGTAACCATCTTTCATAGAAACAAAAACTGCTAAGGCAGGATTTGTATCGCCGTAGCAATTTCCAGCTTTCGTTTCTCCAGCCTCTAGGTTAAAAGTAAACGTATACTCAGGATTCTCACACGTGCGGCAATTTCCACCGTCTGTGTCATAATACATGTCTTCACGAATTTTCAATGCCGCTGGATTTGCATTTGAATTAACAATACTCAAAATTTTGAAGTTCATAATTTCACCACGGCTTTCATTCTTACATTCTGTAAGTTGTGAGATGATTTTTACACCGTTTTCATTGTAGATAATCTCCGGAGTGCCAATTGTTGTAGCATTGATTTTTTGAGTAAATCCGAAAAATGTAAGCATGGTAAAGAACCCAATCAGCGAAATACGTAGCATATGCATGTGTTTTTAATTAATTTTATACGTTCCCATGACGAAGTTACCACGGGATTTGTTGCTTTCAACGCTTAAAATTATTCAATATTTTTCAAATTATAAAGAATGACTGAAATAGAACGAAAATATTTGATTCGAAATCTTGATGAGTTACGTCCTCTTTTAGTAAATGGAACGAAAATTAAACAAGGGTATTTATTTACAACACCCGAAAAATCGTGCAGAATTAGAATTAAAGGTGATCGGGGATTTATAACAATAAAAATTGGTGAATCTGCACTGATTCGTTTCGAATACGAATACGAAATTCCATTGAATGATGCGGAATCCTTACTTCAAACTTGTCCGCGCGTCTTATCAAAATCACGATATGAAGTATACGTTGAAGGGTATACATGGGAAATTGATGTGTTTGAAGGAAAACTGGATGGTTTAGTAGTTGCTGAAATCGAATTAACAGATGTTGATGAACGATTTTTAGTACCGACGTGGGTAGGTGAAGAAGTAACGTATGACCCGTCTTATCTGAATGTAAATTTAATAAATCGGCTATAACTTTTCTATTGGGGCGGAGAGGCAATCGACAACAGTACCCCCGAGTTCAACGGTAAAATAGCCTAGAAAATCATCTGAGTTTTTGATGGAAATGGGAGGAATATCTTGATCCGTAACTTGACTGATTTCGTTCTTCG
>Ga0102875_1000354_pt1 | contig 17434 bp, 10 predicted proteins | sample Colrivmet1547B02_FD_78185 | JGI IMG/M metagenome (GOLD analysis project Ga0102875, IMG submission 78185) | Estuarine microbial communities from the Columbia River estuary - metaG 1547B-02 | ecosystem: Environmental > Aquatic > Marine > Intertidal zone > Estuary | place: USA: Columbia River... | reverse complement strand
GGCCGCGCGCAGCGCGGCCGCTCATCGCCGGAATATTTGAAACTGGGATTGAGCAAATCGACAACCAAGTGGTATACGCGGAGCTTACCCTAGTGCAGAAATACCTCAAACCCAAAGCCGGTTTTACAGAAATTGAACTCTGGGAGTCAAAATATTCTCCCATCAACCTTGCTGCAATCTCAATGCAAACTGCCGCGGGTGAATTGCGTATTTCGGATTCAAGACAGTTTCACCGACAAATCTATGATTGGCTGGCTATCCTAAACACAAACGTATGGGTCATCCTAACCCTTATGGCCTTGGTAGCACTTATTGCTATGTCGACAATCTTATTAATTCTGATGGTTGAAAAAACATCGTTCATTGGCATCGCCCAAGCCATGGGAAGTAGCATTGGTAGCTTGCAACGCATATTCCTTTGGCAAAGTGCTTACATCGTTGGATTGGGTTTGCTTATTGGTGATGCCTTGGCCGTTCTACTCTGTGTGATACAACAGCAAACACACTTTTTAACCCTAAACCAAGACGTGTACTTTGTGCAATACGTAATGGTTGATCTCAATCCTTGGGCTATCGTGATTGTCAACTTGGGCGTACTTCTGGCAAGTGTGATGGCCGCTCTGATTCCGGTGCAGTGGATAAAAAGAATGACCCCTTCCAGGGCCATTCGATTTCAATAATTCATAAAGTATTTTATGGGAGAAAATCCCAAATCGTTATACGTCGATCTTGGCGTATTTCGCGTTCGCTTCGATAAACTCTCTGCGCGGCGGAACATCGTCACCCATCAACATACTGAAAATTCTATCAGCTTCGGCTGCGCTATCCAATGCCACACGCTTCAAAGTTCTTCTAGACGGATCCATAGTAGTTTCCCACAACTGTTCGGCATTCATTTCACCCAAACCTTTGTATCGTTGAACGCCTACGCTGTCCTCATTACCGCCTTTTGCCAAATCTTTAATGGCGATATCACGTCCGTTATCATCCCAGCAATATCTGCTTTCTTTGCCTTTCTTAACCAAATACAAAGGAGGCGTTGCGATATACAAGTGACCGTTTTCGATTAGTTTTTTCATGTGGCGGAAGAACAATGTAAGGATCAAGGTTCTGATGTGCGAACCATCCACGTCGGCATCCGTCATGATAACAATCTTATGATATCGTAAATTGGAAAGGTTTAGTTCCTTTTCGCCTTCTTCGTTGGTTCCAATGTGAACCCCCATGGCCGTGAACATATTTCTTACCTCTTCATTGTCGTAGATTTTGTGCTCCAAAGCCTTCTCAACGTTCAATATTTTTCCTCTCAAAGGAAGGATCGCTTGGAATTCGCGGTCACGACCTTGCTTGGCAGTTCCACCCGCTGAATCTCCCTCTACCAAGAATATTTCACAAGCTGCAGGATCGGTCTTAGAGCAATCACTCAATTTACCTGGCAATCCCATTCCGCTCATTGCGCCTTTGCGCTGCACCATTTCGCGCGCTTTTCTTGCTGCGGCACGTGCTTGGGCGGCGATGATTACTTTGTCGACAATAATTCTAGCTTCTTTGGGATTTTCCATCAAGTAGTTGTCGAGCATTTCACCCACGGCCATATCAACGGCACCCATTACCTCGTTATTACCCAACTTGGTTTTGGTCTGACCTTCGAATTGTGGTTCTTGAACCTTAACAGAAATCACACCGGTTAATCCTTCGCGGAAGTCATCGCCTGAAATTTCGATTTTTACTTTTTCAAGCAACTTCATCCGTTCAGCATAGGATTTCAACGTACGCGTTAAGGCCCTTCTAAAGCCCGCTACGTGCGTTCCACCTTCGATTGTATTGATGTTGTTGACATAGGAGTGTAAGTTCTCTGCATAACCCGTATTGTACTGGAAAGCAATCTCCACTGGAATGCCATGCTTGTCGCTTTCAGCATATACTGGGAAGGGAATCAATTTCTCACGAGTTCCATCTATAAAGGTTACGAATTCTTTCAAACCGCCTTCGCTGTAGTATTCAACGCTGCGGAAAGAACCATCTTCTTCGGCTTCGCGCTCATCGCACAACGACAAACGGATTCCTTTGTTCAAGTACGATAATTCACGCAATCTATTTTGAAGCGTATCGAAGTTGTATTCAGTAACTTGGAAAATGGTATTGTCTGGCGTGAATTCAACCACTGTACCTCTACGATCAGAAACACCAATTTCCTTTACCGGATATTGAGGTTTTCCGATTTTGTATTCTTGTTGGAAGATTTTGCCTTCGCGGTAAACGGTAACTTTTAAATCGGTTGAAAGTGCATTCACACAACTCACACCCACACCGTGCAAACCACCTGATACTTTATACGTATCCTTGTCGAATTTACCTCCAGCGTGCAATACCGTCATTACCACTTCCAACGCACTGCGATTTTCCTTGGTGTGTAATCCGGTAGGGATACCACGACCATCGTCCTCAACGCGAATGGCATTGCCTGGCAAAATGAAAACTTTGATATTTTTACAGTGACCCGCTAACGCTTCGTCGATACTGTTATCAACCACCTCGTAAACCAAGTGATGTAAGCCTTTCGCGCTGATATCACCAATGTACATGGCAGGTCTTTTTCTAACCGCTTCTAACCCTTCTAATACCTGAATATTGTCCGCGTCATAATTCGCTCTACTTAAATCTTCCGTCATCTGACTTTGTTGTTATTAATTGATTCGTAAAAATACCTTAAAACCCCGCGATTACAGCGGAAATGGGATAGGTATTATCCACAAATTAACAACGAATTAAGGGATGACTTATCGCATTCTCAACCAACCCAAATAATACAAATAATTGATTCCCGATTCTTGTCGTTGAAAGCCATAATCTAATGCGGTTAATTGCGCGTCTAATAGGCGAATTGCATCATGTTTAGCTTGATACAAAATTAGGAAGAAAATGGTCTTATTTGCCTCGACCTTGAATCATAATCAAAGCAGTGTAAAGCATGATTTTGAAATCTAATCCCAATGACATATTTTCTAGGTATAAAATATCGTATTTCATGCGGTCGATCATCTCGTCGACATTGCTCGCGTAGCCATATTTAATTTGCCCCCAACTCGTAATCCCTGGCTTGATTCGTTGCAATCTTTGATAAATAGGCTCCCTGGTTACTATCTGTTCCTTAAAGAATTCACGCTCAGGTCTCGGGCCAACCAAACTCATTTGACCAATAAGTACATTGATAAACTGGGGCAATTCATCCAAGCGTGTCTGACGCAAAATAATTCCGATTTTCGTTCTGCGATCGTCTTGGTCATGACTCAGTTGTGGTCCCGATGTTTCCGCATTCACTCTCATGCTACGGAACTTGATGATATTAAAAAATTTCCCTTTTAACCCAATCCTAGGTTGAGTAAAGAAGATTGGGCCTTTGGAATCGAATTTAATAATAAGGGCTATAATTAAATAGATAGGAGATAAGAGTATCAACGCAATGATGGATACCAAAATGTCAATGATTCTTTTCAATACCTTCTGCCAAGTGGGCATCACCTCAAAATCTACCTCTACCAGCATGGCTCCAAGAATGTTGTTCATTTTTACCATCCCTAAAACCAAACTAAATTGGTCCGGCATAATCTTTAGATGAATTTCTTCATTCTGCACGCAATCAATAATGGGAGTTACGTTGTCGGCTTCGCTGGCCTCAGCACAAAGAATAATGTCTTCAATTTGTAATTCCTTGATAAGTCGTGGCAATTCACTCCAATGTCCTAGTACTGTGGTTCCGAAATCTTGAAGTTGACATTCATCTTTGATTTTGACAAATCCTTTGATAAAGAAACCTTCCGATTTTTTGGCCGAATTCAACTCTTGATAAAGTTTAAGCGCCCTGTCGCCGCAACCGACGATCAATGTGTTATAGCCCCAAACTCTATTTTTGACATTGTGAATCGTAGTGGTGACCAATATCAATCTAAAAACAAGGGTTGATAAAAATTGGAATCCGAATAACAATGCAACCGACAAATAATAATCCCGATAATTGGAAATACTATCGTCTAGAATTAAGGTAAAAAAGAGAAAAACTACGCCAATAATAGTGCTATTGAAGGTGTGCTGAAGTTCCTGCAACCGAGAACGTCTAAAAATGTAGTTATAATAACCGCTAATGCCGTGAAGTAAAATCCAAAAAAGGGGCACCAATATTAGACCCAATAGCAAATTGTCGTCGTGGTTAACCGGAATTTCATAACCGTGTTTACTCGCCTCAATAAAACTCTTCCTAAACAGAAACAGACCCAACCAACTCAAAGTAGCCGCTGTCCAATCGGCAATTACATGAAGAATAATTCTACGGGTTTGATTCATATCACTTTAGAAAACTCAAACGCAAATTATCGATGAATATTTCCCTAGAAACGGTGCAAACTTCAGGTTTATTGATATCGAAGAAAAGACGAATCGATGTTCCGGCGGGTTGACTGGCCAATTCAAATACCAAATTGACATAAAATCTCTTCCATTGGCTACCGGTTTTATTGACCAACATGTAGGGTAAAAGTTCGTTTGCCGTAGAATTTTTTCGGCGCATGGCCAATTGTACGGGTAAATCGGATTTCACATCAAACTCGAAGAAAACGGACGAGCCATCCATAGGCAAATCCTTGAACTCTTCAAATGAACCAACATCTATGTATTTGCTTGAGTCGATATCCTCAAATACAATTCGATAAGCTTTCGTGGTGCTCTTGAATTTACCATCGAGGTCAAATGGAGTGCTTATAATTGAAATGGAATCGCCAGGATAGGGTGAGGGCGCAATTGGAATAAGGGTAGAGTTGTTGTCTTCGAAATCTTCATTCCATCGAACAAAGGCATTCTTTCGAAACGTGAAAACAGGTTTTATCGGAATGCTTTTTCCCGCTTGTAGTGAAAAAGTATCTACATAAGAGGCCATCGGCGTATAAATGCCTAGGTTGTTTTTGCTACCGTTGATAAACACCAAGGGGAAAATTTCGAGTGTGATATTTCCAAGTTTAGTGATTGGTATTTTACAGGGGAATTCGAAATTGCCAATAAATTCCTCATTCGCAAACACTTGAACACCTTTAATTTGGTGAATGTTGTTTCCTTGAAGCGATGAAATGTCCAAAGAAACCGAATCAATGGAAATTTGCGCCGGAATGCCTTTGTGTTCATCCTTACACGACATTATGCCAATGATACCTAATAAAAATGCAATAGAATAGTGTATTCCGCTGAAAGACCTCACACCACAAACTTAATGGATTTTAAGTAACCATAAAAATGTTATGGTTTGTTTTGGATTCGATTATAGATCCTGATATTTTCTTTGGACCTTATCTATGGCCCATTCGCAAGTAGTTGTAACCTCTAAAGCGTGCTCTAGATTCGTTAACGGTGTTAGGTTGTTGTTGATGTTCTCCCCAAAGTTGCGCAACTCCATTTTCCAAGTATCAAACGGCATAATCTGTCGATCAATACGAATCAATTCCGGGGGCAATTCTGGATGATCAAAATCGGCAGACAGTGAAAGTTGATCACTTTGTTCAGCCGTGCGATATTCAACAAGCTCATTGGCTGCAAAATTCAAAAGATACAAACGGTCTTGTTGGAAAATTTTAAGTGTGTATGTTCCCGGTTCCATTGCTCTACCCGCAGTAATATGGGCTATCGCGTCGTTGTCGAATTCTAAATGAATATTCAATAAATCCGTCTGCTTTCCGAACAAAAACATCGGTCGAGCCGAAATGCTTCTAACACGACTAGAAACGGTACGTTGAATCAAATCAATTTCCTGGTATAAATTCGTGTGTATCCAAGCGGCAAACTCACCTATTTGGGGTGGATGACAGTGTTTTTCTAATTTGATATATCGCGGTTTTTTAACCAGTTGTAATGCTGCGGTGAAAAGGGGTTTGTTGTGCAGGACATTTCCAATTTGGACAACGACGTTAGATTCTCTTTTGAATTTGGATAGAGTTTCAATTTCTCCAAGATTCCAATTTCTGTAACCATCAAAGAAGATGTGTTTTCCCATCTTAACTAGGTTGCAAATGACATCAAACGGCAAATTCTTTACATGTCGATCCACAAAAAACACATCGCCCATACTTGCAATCTCCAAGGCAAACATGAATTCTCCAAGCATCGAAATGTTTTGCGAATCGTCTGGGTCCACAAAGCCTACCAAGTCAAATCCATTTACTGTGACTAGTAAATGTTCGAAAATTTCTACTTTTCTTTTCGATCCTATGACAACTGATTTTAGCATGTTCTACCTTTGTGGTCGGATGCAAAGATTTGCAAACCGCAGTGAGTACCCAAATAGGGTTTTGAACAGATGGTAAAAAAGACGGATTTAGTAGACACATTGATTCACCAAGGCCAGCGGAAACGCTTGGTTGATGAACTTCGTAAAAAAGGGATTCAATCACCTGCAGTTTTACAAGCGATGGGGACGGTTCCTAGGCAATGGTTTTTTCCTAAGGATTTTGAACATTTTATTTATCGCGATGCAGCCTTTCCAATTGATCACGGCCAAACAATTTCTCAGCCCTATACGGTAGCGTATCAAACAGAATTACTAGCCATAAAATCGGGCGATAAAGTATTGGAAATAGGCACGGGTAGTGGTTATCAAGCCGCAATATTATTGGCGATGGGCGTACAAGTTTACAGTGTTGAGTATATTCTACCTCTATTGCAAAAAGCCAGTGGGATATTCAAAGCCTTGGGTGCGGAAATTCAATTATTTCATGGCGATGGCACGTTAGGGTTACCATCCTTTGCGCCCTTCGATGCGATTGTTGTGACCGCTGGAGCGCCTGCCGTTCCTGAAACGTATGTAAAACAGCTCGCCATTGGCGGTAAATTGGTGATTCCCGTTGGCGATAATACCGAAGACCTGAAAATGATGCGAATTACTAAAATTTCAGAAACACAAACCAAATCAGAAGTACTTCAAGACTGCAAATTTGTTCCACTGAAAGGGTCCCACGGCTGGAAGTGAACTCGACTCGTAAGAAGTTGTAGTCAAAATGACCCCTACGAACGATTCATTCGTTCTTCAATATCTTCCACCTCGATTGGGAAATTTTCCATAAAGTCGATTACTTCATTCGCAGTAATCAAAACATCATTCTCAATTCGAATCCCCAAACCTTCTTCTGGAATGTAAATACCTGGCTCAACCGTAACAACATTGTTGATATCCATTGATTCCCATCGATGCATCACATCGTGGACATCCAATCCCAAATGATGACTTGTGCCATGCATATAGTATTTTAGGTGGGCTTTGGGATTTGCTTTCACCTCTGCCGAAGTCAATAAGCCCAATTGAATGAGCTGATCCGACATGATTTTGCAAACTTCTTCGTGATAGACTGGTAAACTCACGCCCGGACGAAGCAATTTCTTGGCCTCTCGCTGAACCAAAAGTACAGCATTGTACACTTCTTTTTGGCGGGGTGAAAACCTCCCATTTACGGGTATGCAACGAGACAAATCGCCATTGTAATTGCCATATTCTGCACCAAAATCCAACAATAGTAGGTCGCCGTCTTTACACTGTTTATTGTTTTCGATGTAATGCAATACACAAGCACTAGAACCACTTGCGATGATGGGGTCAAAGGCAAATCCACGGCTTCTATTTCTAATAAATTCATGAATCAATTCGGCCTCGATCTCATATTCAAAAACACCCGGTTTAACAAAGCCTAAAAGGCGCTCAAATCCTTTTTGTGTGATGTTGATTGCTTCCTTAAGTTGATCAATTTCTTCCACCTCTTTCCTCATTCTCAAGTTGGCAAGAATGGGAGAGGATCGTTTGAAATTGTGTGCGGGATATTTATCTTTTATTTCTTTGGCAAAACGCAAGTTAGAATATGAAACGCGATCGGTAAAACGATCATTTTCGTTTAAGTTAAAGTATATGTTTTCGGCCAATAAAAAGGCGGCATGAATTGTTTTCCAAAACTCGTGAAACCAAAAAACTTGTTTAATCCCAGAGACTTCAAATACTTGGTTTGGATTTAATCTAGCTCCGTCCCAAACCGCAATTTGGTCGCTCGTTTCTTTTACAAAAATCATTTCTTTGTACAAAGGATTGGGAGAGTCTGGGAATAAAACTAAGATGGTGTCCTCTTGGTCTATACCAGTTAAATAATAGATATCCGATTGTTGACGAAATGTAAAGTACGCATCTCCATTTCTTGGCAATTCATCATTGCTATGAAATACCGCGATAGACCCCGGAACCATTGCGTCGGATAGTTTTTTTCTATTCTTAACAAACAGTGAAGAAGATGGATTTTTGTATTTCGAATTCATGTATGCAAACTTATCATTATAAAAAGGCAATTCAAAATGTGGTTATAAATGTGTAATCCGACGATTGATATTTGTCATTGTTTCAAAAAAAACCTATTTTTGGTGCAACGTAGTTATAAAAACAATTGTCAATAGCACACAAACCTAAATCTAGTTTTATATGAAAAAACTTCTACCTTTATTATTTTTCGTTCTAACTCTTTCGTTATCAAACATTTCCAAAGCATCACACATGATGGGTGGCGACATGTCTTATCAATGTTTGGGTAAAGGAAAGTACAAAATCACGGCAAAAATTTACAGAGACTGTCGAGGTATTGCGTTTAACAGCCCTTCATTTGGTGTTTTTGCAGGTACCAATGGTGGAAATGGCTGCGGAAGTAGCGGTATGTCGATTTCTAGAACCGGAATCAGGGATGTTACGCCACGTTGCTCAACAGCGAGTTCTCCTTGCTCACCTCAAAACACTTATGGAACGGGTGAAGGTATCGAAGAACATACCTACGAAGTCACTGTTGATTTCAATGCAAGTCCGCTGAGTGGTTTTGTGAATAAAAGTACATGTTGCGAAGTGACGTTTTACATCGGTCAGTGTTGTAGAAATGGTGCGATTACCACGGGTCCTTCGGGCAATGACTTCTTTACAACTTGTATGATCAATATCTGTAACATCAAGAAGACAACCAATAAATGTAATAGCTCTCCAACGTTGAGTAATGCGCCAATTGGTTTTCTTTGCTGTAATCAGGCATACTATTTCAATAATGGTGCGATTGATACTGTAGATTATGATTCATTTTCATATGGTTTAACCAATGGTATCAGTGGTTTGCCAAACAGTTCAGTTTCATATTCTTCTCCATTTACACCGCGTTATTTCATGACGCCATATTGCATTCCACCAACTTCAATCACTTGTACCCCCAATCCTAAAACCAACCCACCGAGGGGTTTGTTCTTCGATACGAGTTCGGGTGATATCATTTTAACACCTACCAAATGTGATGAGGTGGCCATTGCCGTAATTACAATTACCGAATGGCGAAAGGATAGCGCAAGCGGCAAATTTATAATGATTGGTCGAACCCGGCGTGACATGCAGTTAATTGTAAAAGATGATTGTGGATACAATAAAGCCCCAACGCTACTAGGTCCGTATAACTGGAAAGTATGTGAAGGGGAAACGCTGAAATTCAAGGTAGAATCTGATGATGAAACGTTTACACCGTATCAGAAAGTTCCGGACACAACCAATTTGAAGTGGAATAAAGGTATCCCTGGTGCTACGTTTAAATTAGCCAATAAAGTAGATTGGCCGGAAAAGAGAAAAGCTTTTGCTAATTTCGAATGGACTCCATCAGTAGGTATGGCTTCTGATATCTCTTACTCATTTACTGTAACGGTAACAGATGACCACTGTCCAAAACCCTCTCAAGCGATTCGTGGTTTTAAAGTAAAAGTAAATCCACGGGCATTTAGCATCCGTAAATACACCAATTTGAAGTGTGGTAAGTTTTCAATGGCAGCATCAGTAGGTGCATCATTTAAAGGCGCACCGCAGTTTAAATGGAGTGTAAGAGATAGCTTGGGTAAGTCGGAAATTTATTATAGCACCAAAAAATCAGATACTATGACTTTTTACCGTGGTGGAAAATACATCATTGTTCACACTGTAAATAATTCTGATAACTGTCCTACAATTTACAGGGATACGGTTATTATTCCAGATCCTCCGCAAGTAATAATGGCTGATGCCGATACTTTTGCGTGTTTTGGTACAACCATGAAATTGACTGCGGATGTATTATATGGTAAGTCGCCGTTCCAATACTATTGGACAAGAGTAGTTAAAGATACCGGCTCGAAAGCAGCATGGAAATCTGAAGCGCATATTTCTGGTGATACATTCCAGAGTTTGAGCATTCCTAATATTAATCGTGACTCAACGGTTCGTATCCGAATTACCGATGGGGATGGTTGTATATTCTATGATACGTCTACAATTTATCTGAAGCCGCTCCCGTTAGTGGGTATCGGGCCGGATCAACGTATATGTACCTATGAAATTGCAACTTTTGACGCTCAAAATGCCGATACGGTGAAATATAAGTGGAGTACAGGCGACACCACACGTGTATTTAAAACAAATTTAAAAGGCACTTATTGGGTCCAGGTGATGGAGACAAAGTGGAAGTGTGTTAAATATGATACTGCCATTGTTTTCGTGAATGACACTGTTGTTTCATTGGCCGGTAAAGACCAAGTAATTTGTAATCAGCAAAGTACTGATTTGGTTGCTTCGCATCGTCCGATACTTCAAACTGGAAATTACACATGGAAGGATATAACCGGAAGTAAAACGCTAGGTAGTAACTCTAAATATACTATCAAGCCGAACAATACAAATACTCCAGGTAATGCAGCTCAACTTTTCTATTATGAATTGTTAACCAAAGTCACTCAAGGGGGGCATGAATGTCAACATATTGATACCATAGAAGTAAAAGTGAACACGTTGCCATTTGTTAAGTGGGATCCAAAACCATTGAAAGCACAGTGTTTTGTTTATGGTGATATTGAAGTGAATGGTTTCTTTAACAAAGGAAAAGATGTAAATACTCGTATGTGGGCCTTTGAAAACAAGTTCCCAAACAACGTCAATACCAAACCAACAACATCAGGTGTTTCTAGAAACTATATCGACTCATTAACAACTGGTCGTCACTTGTTTAAAACAACCTACCTTAACAATGATCAGTTGCAAAATGGTTTGAGTTTCCAAGGAAAAATTTATGCATCGTATAAGGATAACAATGGGTGTGTAAACATCGATAGTGTAATTCAACGTATCAATGGAAACCCATTGGTTGAGATTAGAGATAGCACATTCTGTCAAGATTTAGGTTCTATCAAAATGGATCAAATCACAGTGAGGCCTAAGGTGAAAATTGGTATCAAAGTAGATTGGACAGTGATGAAGAACGGAACTCCAGGTGGTGTGGACCCTGCTAAGATTTTGGCAAATGACAATCCATTCGGTACTCCAGACTGGGTATTTAGATTTGGTGATCCTACCGAAGATTTCTATCAAGGGGATTATAAATTCCAGTTGTGTGTTGAAGATCAGTTGACCGGTTGTTTAACTTGTGACTCAGCTTTGGTGAAAATCATCGCGGAGCCTACCATCAAAGTAACTTCTCCCAATCCTGTGTGCGTAAACTGGGATACTATGGAGTTGTATGATTTCATCAAAGTAAATGGAATGCAAGCCAAAGACAATGATGGATCTAAATATGAAATCGTAGAGTATAACTACAATCGCTTGGATCCTAAGGTGGGATCAACTAGTTTGATCAAAGGACACCGCTTCAAGCCGTCTTTTGGAACAGGTACTTGGTTGATTCGATATGGTAATGCCGCAACCGGATGTTTGAAACAGGATAGCTTCTATATCTATGTGAATGATACGCCAAACGCTGTATTGTTAGGCCCAACAACAATTTGTGCAAGTGGTACTCCTTTGGATTTGAAGACTCGTATCAATACAACCGACACCAAACCAGCCAATGCTACAGGTATTTGGACAGGTACAAGCGCCGGAGTTGTTGTAACTGGTTCTTCTACATTCAAACCATTTAGTCAAGGTACTAATTTGAATACTGAAGGTCCGCATAGCTTTAGATTTACCTACACCGATAATAATGGTTGTTCCGATACAGAGGTTTACAATGTATTCGTGAGAAATCAGCCTAAAATTGGCATTACTACCCCCAAACCTGCAAGTGCTTGTGAGGGAAGTCCTTTCGCCATTCAAAGCACTTCTAAATACTGCGATACCAAAGTCCAATGGACACTTCAGAAACATGCGGGTGGAACATTCAGCGATGGAACATTTGCAAGCGGTAACACTTCAGAAAATGTATTGTATGTGCATGGTCCTGTCGACAAAACACAAAAAGGTGCATTCCTGAAAGTGACAACTACGCCAATTGCTGGCGATGTTTGTCCTCCAGTATCTGATAGCATTGAAATTGTTTTGCACCAGTATCCTGACTTGACACCTATTTCTAATCAAGCGGGTTGTGTGCCTTTGAAGACTACTTGGACAGTTTCGGACAACCGTGGTATCCCAGCAAATCAAATGGCTTACAATTGGACATTTGGAAACGGTGACTCATCTAAATTGCAAAATCCAGTAGATGTAATGTATCCGAACCAAGGACGTTATAGCGTTGTGGTAATTGCAAATAACACAGCAGGCAATTGTAAGGATACTGCAACTGCAACAGTTGAAGCCTATCCAAACCCAGTGGCTATGTTCTATACTGATCCAACAAAGACGACAGTAGCCTTGCCTAAGTTTAAAATGTATAACCAGTCTACGGTTACAGCATCACCTTTCAATCCAACAATGCGTTATTTGTGGGATTTCGGTGTACCAACCTTGATGGATGATTCATCAACTTCGAAGGATCCAAGATATTCATATGGTAAGGATACAGCAACGTATCAAATTATGTTGATCGTGACGACCGATAAGGGCTGTAAGGACACAGCTTACAAAACAGTTCGTATTGGTCCAGATATTATTGTGTTTATTCCAGACGTATTTACTCCAGATGATGCGGGTCCGAATAAGAACAATACATTCAACGTGACTGCATTGAACTTTAAAGTATTTAATATGCGCGTTTACAATCGTTGGGGAGAGAAAATGTATGAGACCAGCGATATCCTAAAAGGATGGGATGGTAAAGCCAATGGTGAAGAATGTATACAGGGTGTTTATGTGTATCACGTAGAGGTTACATCTCTTGAAGATAAAGTATATAAGTACGATGGTACGATTACTTTGTTGAGATAACAGAAAAACGAATTCAAAAAGAAAGGGCCTCGTCATAGACGAGGCCCTTTCTTTTTGCTATGATTTATTAAAATGCTAAAGGAGGAAAGAAATGATGGATAAATTATTTGCCTAGAACTTTAATGGCCTCTGTCAATAACTGCTCCTTATTGATCGGCACAACGCCTGTAATCTCGCACACCAAACCGCCAGCCAAATTGCTTAACTCGGCTAGAGTTCTTGCGTCTGTCTTCACACTCAGACAAAGAGCAGCAACGGAAACAACTGTATCTCCAGCACCACTAACGTCGGCAATGGTTCTGATGTGTGCAGGAATATGGTGGGTTTCGCTCTTTCCAGTGATAACCACGCCGCGCTCACTCAATGTCACTAGGGTGAATTCATTATTCAACGATGTCATCAACTCAGAAATGGCATTGTTTAAATTCGATTGTTCAGAAAGGTTGGTCTCAATTTTAAGCCCTTCTTTGATCTCTTTCAAATTGGGTTTGAACAAAGTGACATTTTTATAGGCCAAAAAATTGGCTTTCTTGGGATCCACAATAGTAGGGACGCCCTTAGCAACACATTTCTGAATTAACAATTCAATATTTTTACTATGTAAAACGCCTTTGTTATAATCTTCAAAAATCACGACATCGCAATTTTCAAGCTCTTCTGCGAATCGTTGCTCAAGAAGAAAAGTGTCTACAACATCTAAGTCGTTCGTTATCTCATGGTCGATGCGCAACAACTGGTGATTGTTACCCAAAACACGCGTTTTATTTGTGGTTTTGCGCTTATCGGAATGAATCAACCCATTACAAGTAAGGCCTGCCTTCATCATGATATCCCTCAACTCTTTCCCTTCCTTGTCTTGACCTACCACCGAGCACAAAATAGGCGTTGCACCCATGGCTTTGATATTCAATGCAACATTTCCTGCGCCACCGAGTCTTTGGTCGAATCCTGTTACGTCAACTACCGGCACCGGCGCCTCAGGCGATACCCGATCCACTTTGCCAATGATATAGCTATCAATCATGACGTCGCCAATAATAAGCACACGTTTCTTAGAAAAAGAATTGAATAGCGTTTGTATAGGATTCATTGCTACAAAAATACGACTCAGTGAGTGAGATTTCTAAAGGCGATGGCAATTCTTTCGGCGGCTTCAATTAACTGTTCCTCTGCAGCGGCATAGCTAAAGCGGATACAATTGGCATGACCAAACGCTTCACCAGAAACCGCCGAAACATGTCCTTTGTCTAATAGGTATAAGCAGAGCTCGTCTGCGGTTGTAATTGTTTTCCCTTCTGGCGTTTTACCCCCCAAATAATAACTGACATCTGGGAATAAGTAAAAAGCTCCGTCGGGACGATTGCATGGTAAATTTGGGATGAGCGAAAGCGCCGTATGAAAAATATTTCTGCGTTTTTCAAACGTTGTGCGCATCACTTCAACTTCGTCTTGTGGACCATCCAAAGCGGCAACACTGGCCATCTGAGACACAGAACTCGCACCGCTGGTCATCAAGCCTTGTATTTTATCACACGCCTGCACCAATTCCTTTGGACCGGCCAAGTAACCCATCCGCCAGCCTGTCATTGCGTATCCTTTCGACATTCCGTTGATTACAGCGATTCGTCCTTCTAATTCTGGGTAACTCGCTAGGCTGCAGTGCTTTCCGGCGTAGTTGATTTTCTCATAAATTTCATCGCTTAGGATGAAAATATTGGGGTATTTGATCAATACATTTTTCCATGCCAACAACTCCGACTCACTCATTACACTGCCGCTTGGATTGCAAGGGGAGGAGAATATTATCATTTTGGTTTTGGGCGTGATGGCAGCTTCCAATTGTTCGGCGCTCACTTTAAAGTCGCTTTCAACCGTACTTGGGATTTCAACCGGAACACCGCCGGCGTATTGTATCAATGAGGGGTAACTCACCCAAAAAGGAGCAGGGATGAGGACTTCATCGCCGGAATTTACAATGGACAGAACGGCATTCAATAACGAATGTTTTGCGCCATTGCTTACTATGATGTTTTCAGCCTCAAAAGCAAAGCCATTTTCTCTTTTCAGTTTCTGGGCAATCGCAGTTCTCAATTCGGGCAGACCGGAAACTGGAGGATAATGCGTGTATCCGTCTAACATTGCCTGGTAAGCGGCTTCAATGATATGCTTTGGCGTATCAAAGTCGGGTTCGCCGATGCTTAGATTGATTACGTCCACACCCGTTGCTTTGAGTTCTCTTGAACGCTTGGTCATTGCTAAAGTTTGGCTCTCAACTATCTCAGAGATTCGATCGCTTAAAATCATCATGTTATTCAAAACTACCAATGAATCGTCGTGGTTCTATGTTTAAAAAGTAATTGTTTATCTACACTTGCATCGATTTTGTGAACGATTGTATCATTTACTGTTCACATGCGATATTTTTGTTTTGTGAAGATTCTTTTTGTCGCCAATCGAATGCCGTATCCTCCGTATCGCGGCGATAAGCTGAAGATTTATAATTTGGCAACAGAATTATCGACGAATCACGAACTTCATTTAATTACCATTGCCGAAAATCAAGAAGACATCGCATCGGTTGAGCTGCTTTTAAACCCGCCTGCACATTTTTTGAAAAGCCCTCAACAGCGCTTGTTTCATTCCATTACGTGGGAATATCGACCCAAATGGAAATCGGCCCTGTCCGCTGCATGGGGTTTGCTCACCCAAAGGCCGGTTCAAGTGGCTTTTTTTAGGTCTAAACGATTCGCCAAAAGGTTGGATGACTTGTTGAAACAGCATCAGTTCGATGCCATTCATGTGCAACATTTGCGGATGTCTCAATACTTCGAAAATGGGGTTCCGCCCAATGCCATATTGGATTTGCCCGATGCCTTTAGTCTGTATTGGAAAAGAAGAATGGATGCCGCCCAAACCCCTTTGGATCAATGGTTTAGGAAGTTGGAGTTTCGCAGACTTTTGGCCTATGAAAAAAAGATGTTGCCGCAATTCAACCTGTCTTTGGTTTGCTCTTCCGAAGATCAAAGTTATTTGCAAGAACAGGGCATCAACAATGTGAAAGTTCTGCCCAATGGCGTGAACATCGCCTCCTTTTCTCCAAAAGGCGCCGAAGCCATTGTTCGAAACAGAATATTGTTCACCGGGAACATGGATTATGCCCCAAATGTGGATGCCGTTCAGTATTTCGTGAGCCACATATTGCCACTGGTTGTTGAAAAACATCCCCAAGTGGAATTTATCATAGCTGGGCAAAGACCATTAAAATCGGTGCTTGATTTGGCCAGTGACCGAGTGAAAATCACCGGATTTATTGAGGATCTGTCTGAAGAATATGCCAAAGCCCACGTGGTGGTTTCACCGCTGCGCATCGGCGCGGGAACTCAAAACAAAGTCCTAGAAGCCCTGGCAATGAATCAAGCCGTGGTTTGCTCAAAAGTGGGGTTCGAAGGCCTTGGAATCCCCAACGGACAAGGCATCTTGATGGGTGAAGACGCCATCTCTTTCGCCAATGCCGTGATTGCCATTTTGGATTCCGAAGAACTTCGCAACAAAATGGGCTTGATGGGTGGGAATCATGTTCGACAAACATTCGCATGGAATGCAATTGCCAATCAATTGCTGAATTATTTTAACAATCAAAAATCATGAAACATATCAAATTTTCCTTGGTCTTGTCTACTTGTTTGGGTGTGATGGGATTGCAAGCGCAAAAAGCGAGCACAAAAGCAAATGCTGCGGGTGCATCCATGAACCCAAGTAAATCTGTGGTTGCAGACTCCTTGGTCAAGCCCATTTTGGGTCAAGTGAATTTCCGAATGATCGGTCCAGCAACCACCAGCGGCAGAATCGTTGACATCGCGGTGAATCCCCTCAACAAAGCGGAGTACTACATCGCGGCGGCCTATGGCGGCGTTTGGAAAACCACCAACGGCGGAACCACTTACCAACCCATTTTTGATGGCTACGGAACCCAAAGCATCGGCTGTATCGCCCTGGATCCCAAAAACCCCAACATCCTGTGGGTGGGCACCGGCGAAAACAACAACCAACGCAGTGTGGGCTACGGAAACGGTATTTACCGCAGTCTCGATGGCGGAAAGACCTTCGAAAACATGGGCCTGAAACTCTCAGAGCACATCGGCATGATCAAAATCGACCCAAGCAATTCCAACCGCATTTGGGTGGCTGTTTACGGTCCGGTTTGGAAAGAAGGCGGCGAACGTGGCCTGTACCTCACCG
>Ga0102875_1000342_pt1 | contig 17859 bp, 8 predicted proteins | sample Colrivmet1547B02_FD_78185 | JGI IMG/M metagenome (GOLD analysis project Ga0102875, IMG submission 78185) | Estuarine microbial communities from the Columbia River estuary - metaG 1547B-02 | ecosystem: Environmental > Aquatic > Marine > Intertidal zone > Estuary | place: USA: Columbia River... | reverse complement strand
TTTTAGATTTTAAATTAATTAATTATTATTTTATTATAAAAAAGAAAATGATATACAGCAGCTCCAATAGCAAGTCCACCAGTTGATATTAAATTAGGAGAAGAATAGTTAGATAAAGCATAAGTTGCACTTAAATTACCTAAACCTACTTTAATCATATCATGTAAGGCAGGATTAATTCCCTGTCCAAAATTAGGTATAAATGATGCAAATAGATCATATACAATATAACCTAAAATTGTATATCTCATTTCTAAAACCCAAGCATGATTAAAGTTTATAGTTTGACCACGTATATAGGTTACAATAAATTCACGGACAACAAAAATAGTAGTGAATTTAAATATATCAACTATAATAGAAGATGATACTTTATTTAAATTTGATGTCATTTTATCAATAAATAAAAATAAAATATAATCATATATAATAAAACCCAACATTACTCCCAAAACTGCGAGTAAATATTCATTCATGGGACTAATTGTAGGATCATTAAGATTTTGTTGTAAAATATATTGACCGGATGCAATAGCTATATAAAATAAAATATCATGCTTTATAAGCTCAGTAGATTGTAAAGTACTCATAATATATATATATTATAGATAAAAAAATTTAAATTATAAATTTTATTTTATGAGTTTATATAAATATAAGAATATTTATATATATAATATAAAAATGTTAAATATTAAATATATTATATTTTTAATTTTTATTGGAGTAGTATATTATATATATACATTTATTAAAAAAATACATACTAAAATTATAAATTTAGAAACAAATATCCAAGAAATTAATCAACATATAGTAATATCAAAAGAAAGAATAATTAAAAATTTAAATATTCCACAATCAAGTATAAACTATAAAAAACAAGAAACATTAACTAAACCAAATATGCCCCTAGAAATATATTCAAATATAGATATGGATAATGATAGTAATAATAATATTGACAATGAAATTGATAATACAGACAAAAATGAAGAACAACCAATTATGAATAATAATTCATCACAAGTACATTGGTCTGTAAAAAATATTGTTGATATTATAGACAAATCATTTAATTTTAATAGTGATATTAATATTAAAAATTTAAAAAAATTTGACTTAAATATTATTAAATCCAAAAGTATAAATAATAGTACATCTCCTGACATTGACTCCAAAGGAGTTGATATTGACAATAGTGTTACTAACTTTATTGAGAGTTCTGGAAAAAAAAATGTCGATAAACTTGACAAAAAAATTCCCTCTAATAAAAATTTAGATCAAGAATCATTTATAATGAATGAATTTATTATAACATATGATGACTTTAATATTAAAAACTCTGAAAAAATATCATCAGAACAAAATGATATTCAATCATCAGAACAAAATAATATTCAATCATCAGAACAAAATGATATTCAATCAGAACAAAATGATTTGAATGATATTCAATCAGAACAAAATAATTATGAGGAAATTCAAATAGATCAAACAAAAGATAATTCAATTGAAGAAATTGAAAATGATAATAATTCTATCTATAACAATTCTGATTTAAATTTGGAAGATTTAAAATCTAATAATATGAAAACTAATTTTAATATTGATTATTCTATAAATGAATTAATAGAAGAAATCGAAGAAAACGGAGAAATCGGAGAAATCGGAGAAGATTATAATAATGATAATCTTAATAAATTATTAGAGAATGAAGTATCAAAAAAGTATAATATAGATAATATAGATGAACAACAATTATCTATAAACCAAGAGTATTATGATTCTTCTAAATATAATTTAATTGATGAACAGAATTTAAAACGGATGAAATTATCAGAATTAATAGAATTTGCTGATAAAAATAATATTATTATATCTAAAAAAAAAAATAAACACGATTTAATTAATGAAATTTTAGCATTCAATAAAAACATTTAATAATAAAAATTTCTAATTAAATATATAATGGATAATCGTTATTATAATTATGGCTGTCCTGCTATAATGCATGATGGTAGATTTATAACAAATTATGTTCGCGGAAGAGTAGTTGATCAAATAATTAAACATTTAAATTTAATTAATTCCAGTCAAGATTATAAATTATTTTTACAACAAAATGCTAATTTATTAATGACTAAAGAACGAGAACAATTACTAAAACATTTTACATGTAATATTAATGGACAATGTATACCAACTTTTGATAAAGCAGTATCAAAAGTAGAATTTAATTGCGGTTGTTCTAAACGTTATAATTTTTTACCTAATGAAAACACTACTGAAAATATGTGTTATTGTAAAAATAATTGTGATTGTTTACATGAAACAAAATAAGCATTTTTTTTAATTTAAACCAATTAAAAATAAGATAATTTAGATTAAAAATTATCTTATTTTTATTAATATGCATAAATCTGATAGACCTATTCAACCTCCAAGAATTCAAAAAATGGACCAACATGGGATAAAATTTGAAAGAATATATCGATACCAATCAACAATAGATCAAAAATTGATAAATAAATTATTTATAATTGTTCAAGAATTAAATACAAATAAATTACTACAATTTTCTATTAATAATCAAATCCCCTTAGATTTTTTAAATGAAGATGGAGAATGTTTAATACATACAGTTATAAATATTATTGAAACAACAACAACTCCAGAAGCCAAACTAAATATTATTAAATTTTTAGTTCAACATAATGTTAATCCTGATACGCCAAATAAACTCAATCAAACACCTTTACATTTAGCATGTGCATCCCAATTAGATAAAATTATTCAATATTTATTAAGCATTAATGTAAATCCAAATTATCAAGATAATTTAGGACAAACGCCATTTCATTATTTATTAACAGGTAAAACTAAATTATTGGAATTTACTGAGAAATCCAATAATTTTATTCAAAAATATAAAATGGATTATAATCAGAATAATCAAGAATTAATTAATATTAAAAAATATCTTTGGGAATTTATTAAAATTTATTCAGATAAACTTCCATTATTAGATACAATTAAATATACTATAGTAAATATATTGAATGAAGATGACGAATTTATAAAAAAAAAAAATGAAATAATTAATTTAATTACAAATGTATTATCAGGTACATTATCTAATAAATTAAATGACATTAAAAAGATTATAGATATAAATAAAAATACTATTACTAAAAAATTAGATAATTTATTTAATAATTTCTTCAATTTATCTAATTTTGAAATTCATAAAAAAGAACCAAATTCTTGGTCACCTATTGAATCATCCAATATTGCTTTAATCAAAGAAGGTGATATTAAAAAAACTCTAAAAAAAAATATTCATACTAGTTATAGTAATATCAAAAAATTATACGAAAATTATAATATAATACAAATTGATGAATATCTTAGTACATATTTTTTAAATGTAAATATTAAACTATATCTTAAAGAAAATATAAAATATATAGGTGAATATAATATCAGTAATCATTATTTAGCCTATATTAATGACCAACCTTTTGAACCAGACCCAAAGAATAATAAACCAATTAGATACTCTTATGCACCAGATAATGCTTCTTCGGCAATTAATTATATAGATTTAAAATATATTGGGTCTCCTAGATTAATTACCATCATTTATCCTGATGGTGATAATATATATAGTGACTTATTATATATTATGAGATTACCTAATGAAAATAAACAGATTTTGTATTTATTATTAGGTAATGAATTATTAGATGATGAATATACTAGAATTCAAAATTTAGACGATAATGATTTTAATATATATAATATATGTAATCAATTTGATTTTAATCAAAATCGATTTTATCCAGGTATAAATAGACTTGAACCTCTGCCAATTATAACTCATCAACAAGCTATTGATAGAAAATATTTTGTAATTTTAGCTTTTATTGCAATTCAAAATGCAAAAGATTTTATTAATACTTGGGATGAAATAGGACGAATACATGATAGTCATTTTTTTAATAAATGGTATCAATTATATTTAGACAATGATAATATATCATCATGGTTATTTAATATGTGGTGTGATTTAATGGGTAAATTCTCTAATAATAATTTAAATTGTACTATTCCCTTACATTTATTAATGCTAATTAATTCTTTATATGATAGAACTGCTAATAAATTACAAAGTATTATTAATGCTTATAAACCATGTTTAATTAATCAATTATTTATAAATAATAATAATCAACTGGATATAATAATGTCTAAATGGATATTATTACTCTTAAATGATGATGTCACATTAAATTTTTTGAATTCTATAATGGAGAATCATAGAAATTTAGATTTTTTAAATTTAGTAGATAAAAATAAAGAAATTGCCATATTATTATATAATTATGTTAAAAAAATAGAACCATCTAAAGAAACACAAGAAGGTCAATATTTTTATTCATATAAAATTGATGATCTTACAAATAGTGAAACATTATGTCGTATAATAATATTATTATATTTAAATTCAAATACTAAAATACTCAAACAAACATTTATTGATACTATTTATTATATAAAATTATTAGAATTTTACGAAATAGAAAATTATAATGATTATAGTGAAAATTTTAAATATATATCACCGATTCACATTAAAAATAATATAAATCAAGTCAAAGAAAAAATTTCAGAAGAAAAATTACATCATAATATACAACCTAGTTTATATAGTTTTTTGAATTATCAATTAGACGACAGCGATTTAAGTTTATCTCATTGTATAACTAGTCATTTTCTGGGTTTATATTATGAAGGATTATTCCATAAATTAAATTTTAATGGAGAGCCTATAACTATAATTATAGATAATAATAACAGATTTTTATCATTAGCGATTAAGAGACATTACGGTGTTTTGCCTGAATTATTGATTATTGGAGAATTTAAAAGGGAGCATAGTAATCATCAGGCAATAAGCCCAGATAATAGATTATTTAAATATAATATTCCATTACCTTTAAACTATTTATTTTTAGAAAATGCAGCTATTATTAATGAACCATTGCGATATTCTCCCATATATTATAAAATAACACAGGATAACATGCATATACCAACAAATGATGCATATTATTTATTAGTATTAAATCGTATACACTATTATCAAAAAAAAATACAACAAGAATTATTTAGATCTATAAAAATAATAGAAGAAATATTAAAGGGAAGTATTAAAAATATTAAATATTTATATACAACTATATATCCAAAAATAACTTTATATTCAAAAATATTAGATAATTTTATAGGATCTAATAATAAATTTATGAATGAACAAAAACAAAATTCAAATGATAAACATATACAAACAAAATTTGATATTGTTAAAAATATAATACTTGAAAAATTTGATATATATACATATGTACAAGAATTAAATAATATTAATATGAATTATTATTTGTATCATTTTTTATATTCACCAGATAAATTAATTAATTTAACAAAATTTAATTATTATCAACTTCCTATAAACCATCGTAGTAGATTTTTATATTTTGATGATCAAAATGTTAATAACGATCTTTTATATAATAATACTTTACCCGATCCAATCTTAACTGATTTGACTCCAAATACATCGCTTATTTATTACAATAAAGGAGTTATAAATAGTCATAATATTGGAAATTATAATGAAATATTTTTAGAATACTATAATAATAAATTTCCAACTATATTTAAAATAAATAATTTGTATTTAACTACATTAAAAAAATCTAAAGTACCTCCGTCATTATATAGCGCACTTGATAAATTATACCAATATAGTTTGATTGAAATTGTAAAAATGATTTTAATAGAAATTGCTAAATCTCATAATATAGATAATTCAAATGCCAAACAAATTTACGATAAACTTACTATTTTGGTAAATAATTTAAATATTAAAATAGATAATCAAACTCAAGAATTAATTAAATACAATATTTTATGTAATTTAATTCAAGATATAATAAAACAAGAAATCCTTGTATATAAAAATAATAGTATCAATGAAATCTATAAAAATATTGTTACAAAAATAGAACTTCCAGAAGATATATATACTGAACTTCATTTTTTATTTAATCAAAATATTGAAATAAATTTATCTCTTACTAATATTGATTTAAATTTAATAAATGAAATTGATGATTTTTATAATATGAATATTATAATTGACGAATCACAATTAAATAAAAAAAATGAGAATAACATCAATGAAATCAATTTTATATTATATCCCAATGATTTAACAAATCTTAATAAATTAACAGATAAAGATTATTATTCTATTAATAAAAATCTAATAAAACTCCTATTAGATTATCAAGCATCTCCTTATATAAATAATAATGAAGGTATTCCAGCAATTAATAATATTCTTAAGAATTATAATTATGAATTAATGAAAGAATTAAAGTCAAGTATTGATATAAATAATTTAGAAGGAAAAAAAATTTTGAATTTGATGATTCAAGAAAATATTAATAATATAGAAAAAATATTATGTTATGATGCAAAAATACAGGATACTCCATTACATATAATATTAAATACAATTGATTGTACTTTGTGGATTAATTTAAAATCTATAATTACTTCGAGTGTATTTAATAATAATTTATTTATTTACTTAAAATATTCTTTACATATATCATCCTATTTAATATTACAGTATTTATCAGAAGTTTTATTAGAAACTGATAGTAATTTTACAATTACTAACCTTATTAATATATTAAAAGAAATCGATATACCATTATGTAAAATAAATAAAAATTATTTAGCAGAAAACATAGAAAAGTATAATATTCCTAATAATATAAATATAATTTTAATTAAAAATATATTGTTATCTAAAACAGAGTTATATTCTCATTTAAAACAAGAATTAGACGAATTGACTATAAGCTATAATAATATAGACACAAATGCAAAATTGCAACTATTAAATGAAGAAGAGAAAAATATTTTAATTAAAAAACTTGAATCCAAAAAACAATCTATATTATTAAAACAAAACTATTTAGAATCTGAAATTACAAACTTAGAAAGTTATATAATTAATTATAATCAACTTAAAAATATCAGTATTAATAATAAAACTATAATCACTCAATATAATAATATCGAGCAACAGATTTATGACAAACCATTAATATTATATATCTGGAAATCTTTATTAGAAAACAAGAGTGATATAAATTATAATTTAGCCCCTTTGTATATTTTAGAAAAACAATATGATATTCTAAAAAAACTATTAGATGAAAAATTAAATAATAAACCATCTAAAAATAATCATTTAGATTTATTAGCGGTATTAAAAAAACTTTCAAATACATGTGAATCTTATTTTACATTACCTTATTATACTGATGATAATAAAATACTAAAATATATACAAGATATATTAAATTATTTAATTCGAATTATAATAGGAACAAATATTGAATTAATTGTACGTAGAATATTATTAAATTATTTATTGAATACATTACCTGAGAAACAATTATCACAAATTAATGAAATAATAACATATATGTTAACAACTAATTTAACAGGATATGAGAATAATTTATTAAATTATTTATATGATATAATTTGTCCAAAATTAGTTAAACATAGTAGTGATATTTATACAAATAATAAAGAAAAAAAAGATTTCTGTATAGAATCAACTCGTACCATACTTTCAGAATATTTTGATTTATTTTCTTCAATACCTATCAGTTTACCTGATGAAATAATAAATTTATTTAAGGATGATGTAATAAAATATTTTGATTTATTTATTAAAAAGACTATAATTTTATGGCATGTTAATATTGAGAATATATTTAAATATTTTATTAATAATTATAGATGTTTTGAAATTATTAGTAATCTAGTTAATTAATCCTGAAGGATTAATAGTACCAAAAAACAAAGCTATGTTTTTGTCATCAGCTAATTATCAATTTAAATATTTTTTTATAGAAATAATATTTGAATTAATATATGTATCATTATTTTGAATTTTTTCTTCTGTTATTTTTAATGTAAAACTATGGTTAAGATTCCTAAAATTTATAGGTGTACCATCTGGATATACAAAAGAAACAGCAATATCTGATAAAGTCATTATAGGGAAACTCTTAGAATAAATATTTTTTGGTTGTTGGACAAATGTATTAAATAATATATCTCCTGGATTTCCTGTTAATAATATTTTTGCAAAAGCTGGAGCTAAATCATTATTACTATAGAGATATTCAATATCATTTATATACATCAGTATATAATTATAATTTCCTGATAAATTAAAAAATCCATTAGTATAATTTATTGTATTTCCTACAGAATTTAAATTGATGGTATTAATATAAGTTTCATCATTGCTTATTTCTGATTTAAAATCTGTTATTGCATAATCACTTGCTACATTTAAAAACCCAAGAAGTACACCTAATGTATCTGATTTATTAAATAAAAAACTTACTTTTGTTTTTGATTTTACAATTATATTTTCACCTCCCGCAGAATCATAATTAGTTAATGTTATAGTAATTTCAGTTTTTTTACCTAATATAATATCATAAGTTTGATTTTCTAAATTAATTGCATAAACTTTATGAATTTTATTAAAATACGAAGCGTCTATTGAATTAATTTGATTAACATTAGTAGAATCCCTAAATGTAACATTTGTACAATTAGATATAGTTATATAATCATTAATATCAACAAGATTATTTTTATGATTTACATTTAAAATATAAAATTGATCATTATCAATTGAATTTAAACGTATTGATAAACAATTTGGAAGATTTGTTAAATTATAAGGCTTGAAAGTTATTTTATGAATTTCTGCTTCAAAATCTATATCAAAATTATTATAAATTAAATACGATGAATATGAATTAATTCTAGGTATTGCGTTCATTTTAAGTTTTAAACTATTATATAATGTTATTGGTGTATAAAATCCTTCATCTAATTGAATTGTATATATATAATTACCATCTTCTATATGTTTCCAATATAGTTTATCATTAATATTATATTTAACTACTATATCTACATAAGGTAGTTCAGTACTAACTAATTCAATATCAATAACATTATTAAAAGTTTTTTTTAAATTAATTACATAATTATTTGAGTCTGGATATCCGATTAATGAATTTAAAATTTTATAAATTTGAATATTATTTCCTCCTCCCATATTTGAATTATAAGATTTATAATTCAAAGTTATTTGAAATTGATTAGCATTAACTATATTACTAATCATATAACTACTTTGATAATAATAATCATTAATTGGATAATTTGCATTCAAATACCCTAAACTAATTCCATTAATATGCAAATAAGAAATTTTAAATATATCTTTAATTAAAAAATAATTATTATTATTTAAATCAACATATGGAATATCTAATTCAATAAATAAAAATTTAGTATTTAAAGTTTTTTCATCAAATGAATTATAAAGGTCGTAAGCCAATTTTTTTACATTATCATTAATTAAAATATCATTCGCAAGAAAAACTACTTTAATTCCTATTAAACTGTTAAAGGTTATATTATTTATAAAATAGGGAGTATTTTGTTTACCCACTAATTCTATTCTTGTATATAATTTATCAATATAATTAGTATAATTGATAGAAATTTCATTATTTTCAATATTAAGAATTACATATTTTAAATTATTTACCAAATATAATGCATTATGTAGTATTTTTATTATTCCTGTTACATTTTGAATAATAATATTATCACCTATAACAAAATCATGATTTGGATAATTTATTGTTATTATATTGCTATTTTGGATGAATTCAATAGGATCAGGAGATAAATAAAAATTATTAGAATTATAAATATGTTTAGGTTTGATATTTCTAAAAGAACTATCAATATTTAATAATGTTGAACTAATTATTGTTTTTTCATGATTATTAGTTTGATTTGTATGTAGTATTTCTTGTGGTATCATTATTATTATTATTATTATTAATAATATTTTTAAATAGCATAATAAAAATTGATAATTATATTTAAAAGTATACTTCTATTTACTTTTAAGGCATGTCTAAAACTCATAAAATGTCAAATGATATAAATAAATATGACAAAAAAACCCCAAGAGAACATGTATTACTAAGACCAGATACTTATATTGGTGATATTGAACCGACAAAAGAAGATATGTGGATATATTCAGAGAATCAAAATAAAATGATAAAGAAAACTATTACATATACACCTGGATTTTTTAAGATTTTTGATGAAATTTTGGTTAATGCAAGAGATGCATCAATTAATGATTCTACATGTGATACTATTAAAATTGAATATAATAAAGAACTTGGTTTCATCAGCATATTTAATAATGGTGATGTTGGAATTCCAATAGAAGAACATCCCATTCATAAAATATTAATACCAACTATGATTTTTGGTGAATTGTTAACAAGTTCAAATTACGATGATAATGTTCAAAGAATTACTGGTGGTCGAAATGGTATTGGTGCGACTGTTACTAATATATTTTCAACAAAATTTATTGTAGATATTAATGATACTAAAAGAAGTAAAAAATATCAACAAATTTGGACGGATAATATGTTAAATGCTAATAAACCTACTATACAAAAATTACCATCTAATATAAAAAATTCAGTAAAAGTTACTTTTTATCCTGATTTTAATAAATTTGGTATCTTAGATTTAAATAATGATCATTATGATCTATTTTATAGAAGGGCTTTCGATATTGCTGCAACCTCTACAAATAAAATTAAGATATATTTTAATGATAAAAAAATAGAATCTAATACTTTTAAATCATATATTGATCTATATTACCCTTCATCGCTTTATGATATATACTATGATAATTCTAATGAGCGGTGGACAATTGGTATATTATATAATCCTAATATTACAGGAGAAACTATTAGTTTTGTTAATGGTATTAATACATATAAAGGTGGAACACATTGTAATTATATTATTGATAATATAATTAAAATTTTAATTAATGATTATATTAAAAAGAAAGATAAAAATATAAAAATTACTTCTGCAAGTTTAAAAGAGAATTTAATTTTTTTCATAAATGCTATTGTTGTAAATCCAGTATTTTCATCACAAACTAAAGATACATTGGTTAGCAAAATAGATAAATTTGGATCAACTTATGAAACTCCGCAAAGTTTTTTAAAAAAACTAGCTAAATGTGGAATTATTGAACATATGATAGAATTAGCTAAAATTAAAGAAAGTTCGACATTAAAAAAAACTGATGGTAAAAAAAAAATTAAATTATCAGGAATTCCTAAATTAGAAGATGCTAATAAAGCAGGAACAAAAGATTCAATAAATTGTACACTTATATTAACAGAAGGCGAATCTGCAAAAGCAACAGCTATGGCTGGATTAGCTGTAGTAGGAAGAGATTATTATGGAGTATTTCCATTAAAAGGTAAATTGCTTAACGTAAGAGAAGCTTCAATTTCACAATTATTATCAAATGAAGAAATTAAAAATTTAAAATTAATATTTGGACTTAAACAAAATGAAGATTATTCAACTAATGAAAAATTTAGTATGCTACGATATGGTAAATTATTATTATTATGTGATAGCGATGTTGATGGTAGTCATATTAAAGGATTAATTATTAATATGTTACATACTTTATGGCCATCTTTAATTAAACGTAAAAATTTTGTTACTAGTTTAAATACTCCTATTGTGAAAGCAACTAAAGGTAAAAATATATTAGAATTTTATAATTTAACAGATTATAATATTTGGAAAGATACACCAGAAGCCATACAATATAAGATTAAATATTATAAAGGATTGGGTACATCAACTTCAGCTGAAGCCAGAGAATATTTTACAGACATTAATAATAAATTAATTAAATATTTCTGTAAAAATTTGAATAATATCAATAACCTTGATCAATCTAAATATATAGAGGATAATAATGAAACTAATGAAACTAATGAAACTAATGAAACTAACGAAAATGTTAAAATACAAATTAGCGATGAAGAAGATATAGAATCTTCTGATCATGATCCAGAAAAAGAAGAGGATGATGACGACGCAATAAAATTAGCTTTTGATAAATCTCGAATTCATGATAGAAAACGTTGGTTAATGAATTATAATAAAGATAAAATTATTACATATGCTCAAAAAGAAGTATCATATTATGATTTTATTCATCATGATTTAATCCATTTTTCAAATGAAGATTTAATTCGATCAATTCCATCTGTAATTGATGGCTTAAAACCATCTCAAAGAAAAATTTTATATGGAGCTTTTTTAAGAGGTTTAGATAAAGACGAAGTTAAAGTTGCACAATTAGCTGGTTTTGTATCAGATAGAGCAGCCTATCATCATGGTGAAATGTCATTAAATGGAGCTATAGTAGGAATGGCTCAAAATTTTGTTGGATCCAATAATATTAATATTTTAAAACCGATAGGCCAATTTGGTTGTCTGGCACCAGATACTCCAATATTAATGTGGAATGGAAATATTAATAGAGCAGACGAAATACAAATAGGTAATGAACTGATTGGAGATGATGGTAGTAAAAGAATTGTACTTGAAGTAACCAATGGTACAGATGACATGTATGAAATAAAACTAAGTAATGGTTTTAGTTTTATTGCTAATAGTCAACATATGTTAACACTTTATTTTGAAGAAACACATATGGATAAAACTCATTTTAATAATATTATACATACAAGTTTATTATCAAAAGTACAAAATTATCCTAATAATTTATTGATTAACAAAAAATATATAAATGATGGTAGAAATGTTTCAATTATTGATATTAAATTAGAACATTATCTAAAATTTAATCATTTTATACAAAAAAAATTTAAAATGATTTCTAATTATCAATCAATTGAATGGAAAGAAAAGGAAGTTTATATTACTCCCTATATTTTAGGAGTATGGATAGGTTGTGGAAGTGATGATGGAGAAAGCTTTAAAACAAAAAATAAATTACTACTCAATCAATTAGCTACATGGTTGCAAACTATTGAATGTATACTTAAAAAATCTAATGAGCAATACAATATAAATTATAAAAATTCCATATTCAATGATGAATCCTATTGTAATATTTTTAATTGGTGGCAATATAAAACTAATCCTTTCATAGATTTATTAAAACTATATAATTTATATAAAAATAAACATATTCCTAAAGATTACATTCTAAATAATAAATATATTAGATTACATCTATTAGCTGGTTTAATAGATAGTAAAGGCGAAATTATTTATAAAAAAAATATACCTTACATTAAAATATCAGATTTAAATGAAAATTTATTAAAATCTGTAAATTATCTTATTCATAGTTTAGGTTATATAAGTAGTTGCGATAATACAAATATTATCATTTCAGGATCCAATTTAGATTTAATACCTATAAAATTAAATAAAAATAAATTATATAAAAAATGTTGTTGTATAAATCGTACAAATACTTATGATTTTAATATTAAATATATTGGAAAAAATAAATTTTACGGATGGCAAGTTGATGGTAATGAAAGATTTTTATTAGGTAATTTTATTATTACACATAATAGTCGTCTACGATCAAAAGATTATGCAGCTCCTAGATATATTTGGACAATGTTTGATGAATTAACAACAATTATTTTTAATCCTAATGATAATCCGATATTAAATCATCAACTTGAAGATGGAATTCCTATTGAACCAGAATTTTATGCACCCATAATTCCGATGATTTTAGTCAATGGAACTGAAGGTATTGGTACGGGATTTTCAACAAAAGTACCTCCATATAATCCTATTCAAATTATCAATAATATTAAAAATATTATTAATGATAAACCTATAGAAGATATGGATCCCTGGTGGCAAGGATTCAATGGGAAAATTGTTAAAGTAAATAATTATAATTATGAAATTTATGGTAAATGGGAAATCAATAATAATAAATTAATTATTACGGAATTACCTGTTGGAGAATGGACTTCTAATTATAAAGAATTTTTAGAAAAATTTTTTGAAGAACCTAAAAGTAAAAAAACTAAAAAAAATAATCCTTTATTAAATTATAAAGATAATAATACAGATACTACAGTATATTTTGAATTACTCTTTGAAGATAATTATTTAGATACATGTAAAGATATTGAGAAAATATATCATTTATGTAAAAAATATTCAATTAGTAATATGCATTTATATAGCCCTCAAGGATCAATTAAAAAATATAATGATATCAAAGAAATTATACGAGATTATTATAGTGTCCGTTTAGATTTATATAAACAAAGAAGACAGTGGCAATTAAATATCTTAGAATTTCAATTAAAATTAATTTCATATAAAGTTAAATTTATTTTGATGATTATTAATAATGAAATTGATATACATAATAAAAAAAAATATGAAATTGAACTTATGTTAGAAAATAATAATTTTCCAAGGTTAGGTAAATCTAATGATGATCAAAAAATTTCATACGATTATTTACTTACAATGCCATTATATAATTTAACAAATGAAAAAATAGAAGATTTGAAAAAACAAAGACAAGATAAAGAAATTGAATATAATGAATTATTAAATAAAACTGAAAAAATGATTTGGTTAGAAGAATTAAATTTATTAGAACAAAAATATATCAAATGGTATAATAAAAAATTTGATAATATACAAATGAAATCTAAAAATACAAAACAAAAAAAATAACATTATATACCAATTCATCTAGTTCTATTTCATTTTAAAACCTAATACAATAATTTATAATATAAGGCCATTTTGTAAAATTGTGTTTTTCTATATAAAATAATAAAAATATCAAAGTTATTATGTTAATATATATTATATATATTTAACTACTAATAACATATTAGGAATAGAAACAACATTCTAAATATAAATATTTATTTATTAATATTAGATGATAAATTTTTAAATAGTATATTCATACTTCCATTAATATCTTTATCTAAATTATGTTTACATTTATAATTTAAACATCTAGTATTTTTATTAATTTTACAAATTTCACCACATCAAATAATATATTTTTGATCTATAAACTTCAACTGTAATTTTATATTCTTTACATTTGAATTCTAAGTTTTTTAAAAATGAATAGTATCTAATGAAAGATACTAATCTTTTATATAAATAATAATCTATATATAAAAGATTAGATGATATATCTTTAGTACTTAGATTTTCAATTTAATATACATCCTATATTTTTTTTTATTAAATAATTAATAGATTTTTAATGTAAATCAGTAATTTTATTATATATTTTAAAATATATATCGAGTGCTTATTTATAGCTATTATTAGTTATATCTATCAAAAAGTTTTAATTTCTGATCTATTGATATAAATTTTTTATTATTTAATTTTTTTCATACATATTTAATAGAGAAAAATTATTTAATATAATATTCACCATACTATCAATTGTATTTTTGTTATGTTCTAGAGTTAAAAACATTAAGATGATGTATTTACATGTATCATTTAAATTAGCCATATACAGTCATTAAAATTAATAGCTGTATAATATAATTTTAATATTATTTTATTTTTTATAAATAAACATACAACCTAAAGAGTTATACTCTAGATTTTAGATCAAAGCTTTGTTTTAGGATGTATAATTAAAATACCTATTTTAATTTTCTTCTACATCTTTTGTGAAACAGATATACTTATAGAGTTTTGACATATAACTTTTTAATCATATAATAATAATAATTTGTATAGCGCAAAAATATTTTATCTATTATACATAAAGTATTTAATCCATATAAATTGTTTTGGTATTTTAATTCAAAATTCACTATATTGCTTGAATTCTTATCTATTTCAGAACTAAGGCGCCAATTATTTTTACTTGTTAATTTGCATAAATCTAAATATTTATGATATGAATGAATAAATAATAAATATCCATTCAATTGAATTTTATCTAATAATCTAGTTATTTTTTGTATTAATACATGATGAGATATTTTATATTCATTGTAGAATATTATATTAAATTGAATATTTAAGGTACAAATTGGTCTAGATAATATATTCAAAGAAAATTTTCTGTGAGGATTGAGATAAAAATTACACCAAAAAAAACTATCTTTCATTTCATCTTCATCTAAATCTCCAAAATTTGTAATATAAATCATATTTTCTAATATATGCTTTTGTCTTGTTTCAAAATTAGGTAAAAATTTTTTTAAGGTTTTCATTAATCTTATATATATAGCAGTACAACATAAACCATTATCATAACTATCAATTAACCATTTTGAATCAAGATTATTCCAAATATCGGATGGTAAAATATCAAGAATTTTATCCATTGAATATAAACAAGTAATATCATCTGAAAGATAATCTTGTATACTTGAAGATATATCTAAAGGTAGTTCATTAAATATAATTAATGGTTTATTAAAAGACTTTAATTTATTTAAAACATCATCTTGATATTTCAAATAAATTTGCCTTAAAAATATTGGATTATTAATATTTTCATTTAAATGTTTTTTAAAATGAAATATAAAATTATTATTTTTATAATTAGTTTTTAAATATCTAAATATTGTTTCAATTTTTGTATTTGTTAAACATTTACTATTTCCTAAATTTTTTCCTCGTATATAATGAAAATAAAAAATATGTTCAGTTATAGATTCAAATAAGTTAGAATCGCCTAATACAATATCTAAAATACTATCTATTGTATTATCTGATAAATATGCTGTTAAAATACATAATAAAGGTACTATATATAAATTGATTGTAACTAAATATTGATCAGAAAAAATATTCATTAATTAGTTAATATATATTAAAACAAACTAATTATATTTCAAATTTTATTTAATATACTATTTATTTTAAATCTTTAAAATTATCTAGATTTATATTAAAATTATTTTTTAAAAATGTATCCATTTGATTTTGAATTTTTTTAATATCAGTTTGTGACTTGGAGTTGTCAATTTTTTTAATCATATTAATCATATTATCTAATTGATTTGAGGGTATTCCATCAGATTTATCAGTTAAATTTTTCGCTAAATCTGTAAATAAATTATTTAATATGTTATCATTTAATTCTCCTTTATTTTTTTTATTTTTTTTATATTTTTTTTTATTTTTATTATCGGGTATAACTCCCAAATTATCTGCTAATTTTAACATGGTGCCTAAATTCATATCTAAATTATTTGCATTTGAATTTCCTACTTCTACATTAGCTGTTGAAAATGTACTATCGATGAGTACTTTATTATTATTAGTATTGGTACTTTTTGGTTTTACTAATGTAGATATCAATTGTTCAATTCCCGGAATTTTTTTAAAAATAGTTTCCATAATTTTATCTAATTCAATTGTACCATCGTTAATTTGATTCATATATTTATTTGAAATACGTTGACTTGTTTCAATAATTCCAGATAAAATATTAGAATTAGAATTTCCAGATAAAACTGATTCAAATGAATCTACAATGTCATCAATCATAATTACAGTTGTTCCATCTATATTTAACATTTCTTTAATTTTTTTTTTAGTGTCGTCGATATTAAATTTATTTTTTTTATCTTCGTCCTTTTTATCATCTTTATTATTAACATAATCGTTAAGATTATTTTTATCATTATTAGTTTCACTTTGATTATTAGTTTCACTTTGATTATTAGTTTCACTTTGATTATTAGTTTCACTTTGATTATTAGTTTCACTTTGATTATTAGTTTCACT
>Ga0102875_1000306_pt1 | contig 19333 bp, 20 predicted proteins | sample Colrivmet1547B02_FD_78185 | JGI IMG/M metagenome (GOLD analysis project Ga0102875, IMG submission 78185) | Estuarine microbial communities from the Columbia River estuary - metaG 1547B-02 | ecosystem: Environmental > Aquatic > Marine > Intertidal zone > Estuary | place: USA: Columbia River... | reverse complement strand
GAAGCTAATACATCCGCACACGTCGCTCCCACATTTCCAGCGCCTACAACAGTAACTTTCATAATTTATCTAATTAACGGTTTGTAAATTTCCTTTGCGAATTTACGACAACTGCATTAAATTTAGCTTCTCAAAATAAAAAATGTTTGCTAAATATAAGAATTGAGGCAACGAGATTAAAAACTGGTACGTTAAGCAATAAAAGCCCTTGGAAACTGTAGAACTTAAAGAACTTGTTGCAGCGTGTGTGCGAAAGGAGCGAAAGGCCCAACATATGTTCTTCAAAGCCTACTACGGAAAAATGCTTTCGGTTTGCTTACGATACATTAAGGATCGAGACAGTGCTCAGGAAGTAGTTCAAGATGGTTTTATAAAGGTCTTTGATAAATTGGAATTATTTGACTTCCGCGGCTCAATCGAAGGATGGATGCGTAGAATTTTTTCGAATACGGCGATTGATGCGATTCGAAAAGCAAAACGAAATCCGTTTTTGTCTGACCAAGACAATGACTTTAAAGTGCCTGCTGAAAATATCATGGAGGAGCGAGAAGCCTTAGAGGAATTACAAGTAAAATATGAGGTTGCCATGGATTGTATTGATCGTTTGTCTCCTGCCTATCGAACCGTATTTAACATGTATGTGTTTGAGGAGTACTCTCATAAAGAAATCGCTGAAATCTTAGGTATTAGCGAAGGAACGTCAAAATCCAACTTAGCAAAGGCTAGAATGAACTTGCAAAAAATGCTAGAAACGAAATATAAAAAAATCCAACACTGATGGATAAAATAGATGACTTATTTAAAAAAGCAATTGAATCACACACTGAACCGTATGATCCATCTGCTTGGGAGGCCCTCGAGAAACGCCTAAATGGCCAACTGCCTCCTAAAACAAATCCGTTCAAAAAATGGGGCCTTCCAGGAGCCGCGTTGGTGATTGGAATCTCTTTGGCTACGTGGTATCTTACAGATTCTTCAACTCCTGTATCTACTCCTATTTCTCCCAAAACAGCTTCCACTGAGCGTCATAAGACTGAGGTGAATTATCACGTGAATTCTACAAAAAAGACAGAAGAACGACCCGAAATTACATCTCATAGTGAGTTCCTTGAACCACTGCCGCAATGGAAAGAATCAATTATAATAGATACAGAATCAGAACCTGTATATAATCAACTGCACAGTGTTGCATCAACAATAGATGAAGTACCATCCAATACAGTCGAGCTCAAAGATAGTCCTAAACCAAAAGAACTTTTCACGTACAACCCACTTGTTCTACCGAACTGTGCTGGGATATCCTCTGAATTGAAAAACACGAATGGGTTTGAGGTAACCGTAAAAAGTAACAGTATGTTGCTTTCAATGGAACCTAATTCTTCGATAAAACTTGAATTGAATGCTGGCACCATTGAAATTTTAGACCCTAAAAATGGCGCTATTCTTCAATCTAATGTGATTTATGAACCCAAGGGAGACCTTGTCTTTGATGAATTGATTTATGAGAACGGCGTGCCTGTCCAAGGACTGCACATTAAAACAGAAGCTAACGTTCGGTCTGTGCGCTATGGAAAACAAATTAAAGAAAATATAGGCAAAGATTTAACCCTGCATGTATTTGACAAAGGAACATTACTTGTTCACGTAGACTTAATGGATGACAATGGGTGTTCCAATGAATTATCGGGATTAATCAAGGTTTCCGAAGACTATAATTTATTAGCTGTAAATGCATTTGAGCCTTCTTCTCAAGATGCACGTAAAAATACATTTATGCCTTATGCATTAACGCAACGAGGCACACCATTTCGAATGATTATTATTGATCCAAATGACGGAGGCATCGTATATGAAAGTTCGGATGCCAGCTTACCTTGGGACGGAGTAGATAGACGTTTTGGAAAAATAGCCGATGCGAATAAAGCCTATGTTTGGAAAGTTACCTTATCTGAACCAAAAGCTGGTGAAAAATCAGAGTACATGGGCACTGTGGTGAGAATGTAATAAATCAAGCAAAGAAATGTTAAGTAAGGATTATTCTTAGGGATAATCCTTATTTTTGTTTAATCGCTTTTGGCGATGTTCAATATGCAAGTGATTAAGCGTCTTCCAACTCAATTAGCCAATCAAATTGCCGCCGGCGAAGTGGTTCAACGCCCTTCTTCTGTGGTGAAAGAATTGATGGAAAATGCCATTGATGCGGGAGCCACTGAGATTTCGCTAAGTATTAAGGATGGCGGAAGAACTCTAATCTCTATACAGGATAATGGTTCAGGCATGAATGCAGAAGATGCCTTGCTTTGTTTTGAGCGCCATGCCACAAGTAAAATTACCGCGATTGACGACCTCTTCAAATTAACTACCATGGGGTTTCGCGGTGAAGCACTTGCTTCCATTGGTGCCGTTGCGCATGTTTCCTTAAAAACTAAACGAGAAGCTGGGCTTACTGGCGTTCATATAAAAATGGAAGGCGGTAACATCACATTGAATGAGGAGGCGGTTTGTTCAAAAGGCACCTTGATTGAAGTGAAAAACTTGTTTTTTAATGTGCCTGCTCGTCGAAACTTTTTAAAATCAGACTCGATTGAATTTAATCATATTGAAGATGCCTTTTTGTATATAGCGATTGCTCATCCAGAGGTAAGTTTTATCTTACATCACAACAATCAAGCAATCTATAATTTAAGTGCAGCTAATTTAAAACGCCGAGTAACAGATGTGCTAGGGAAAAATGCGGGTGACCGTGTATTTCCTATTGAGTCTGAAACAGACATTGTAAGATTGACTGGATTCATTGGGAAACCTGAAACAGCAAAGAAAACCCGTGGAAACCAGTTCTTCTTTGTAAATAATCGGTTTTTCAAAAGTTCGTATTTCAATCATGCCGTTCTAAAAGCGTTTGAAGGCTTAATTCCGGACAAAACACATCCAACTTATTTTATTTTCTTGGAGGTAGACCCTGCAAAAATTGATGTTAACATTCACCCAACAAAAACGGAAATAAAATTTGAAGAGGAGCGGTTCATTTATTCTATCCTCTTAAGTACCATTCGGCAATCATTGGGAATGTTTAATCTAATGCCAAGTTTAGATTTTGAATTAGAAACCGCTTTTGATCTTCCAGCTGGTTTTAATAAGCAACCCGTTGTTGAACCAACGATACAAGTTGATCCTAATTTCAACCCATTTAAGCCACAAGATGTTACAGGGAAATCAAATGGTTTTTCGAAAGGAATTAAGGAGCAAGGTTTCGGATCAACCACACCCAATGAAGCGGATTGGCGCTCGTTTTATACAATTAATGAAACCACGTTGCCCGAACAACAAGAATTGCCAGGAATAGGCGATGTTCAATCAGTGGCTGATCTTTTATTAGTGGGACGCTACATATTTACGCCTGTAAAAACAGGAGTTATGATGATTGATTCCAAACGGGCGATGGAGAGGATCTTATATGACGAATGTATTGAATCCTTTGTGAAGCATCCGTTGAATCAGCAAATGCTTTTGTTCCCAATTGAAAAACAACTTGAAAAACAAGAGGAACGGATCATATCAAATCATCTAAAAACATTTGAGCAACTTGGGTTTAACATCTCATTGCAGGAAAACGTATTACACATTTTAGGTGCTCCTGAACTATTACATGAAAATGGAGTCGTACAATGTATTGAAGAATTAATTGACCGAGTAGGATATAGTGAGCAACATCAAGAGGATGTAGCTCATGCACTCGTACTACAAATGGTTAAACATGCTGCTAGATATCACCGAATAAGCAATAAATCAGAAGCAGAAATGCAGATTCAACGCCTATTTAGTAGTCCCGATCATACGTTGAGTCCTTCCAATGAGCCAATCATTCAAATCTTGGCTTTTGAACAATTAAATCAATTGATAAAATAACTTCATGTTAAATAACATCCCACAGGTTACCAAAAATTTATTACTCTTAAATATACTCGTATTTATTCTCACACTAATTCTTGGGAGTAAGGGCGTCGACCTAAACCAGTTATTAAGCACACATGCCATTGGTTCTCCATTATTTAAACCGTATCAGGTAGTCACGTATATGTTTGCTCATGCAGATTTCTTGCACATACTAATGAACATGTGGTTATTTGTTATGCTTGGTGGGTATTTAGAACGCTTATGGGGTCCGAAACGTTTTTTCATTTTCTTTTTACTTTGTGGATTTGGCGCTTTTTTACTTCAAAATGCAATGAGCGTTTACCAATTGTTTGAATTAAAATCAAAAATTTCAGCATCAGGTATAGACATTAACACCATTAACTATTATATATCGAATACCTCAAGTATTCAGGAATCATTAATCGAAATAAACGATATGGGTAATTTCACTCAATCGCAAGCATCGTTAATTCTTGAATATGTGATGGAATCTAATGCTTCCATGCTTGGCGCATCAGGTGCCGTTTTTGGTGTTTTGGCCGCCTTTGCTATTCTATTTCCCAACCAGGAATTCTTGCTTTATTTTGCCATTCCCGTAAAGGCTAAATTCTTAGTTGGCGGATATATTATTTATGAGATCTATCAGTCTTTTCAACACAATCCGAATGACCAGGTTGCGCATTTAGCGCATGTAGGCGGAGCTATTGCCGGAGCTCTGATCGTATTATATTGGAGAAAAAAGGATCGAACCAATTTTTATTGATTAATAATGAAGCAGCGAAGTATTCTAGAAGAGTTAAAATTTCAGCTTCAACATGGCAAAATGACGGTTCGGCTGATCATTATCAATGTTTCCATTTTCGCACTTATTTACCTTCTTGGGATTATCGAGCGCATAGTCGGGTTTTCAAATTTCACTTTAAGTATTTTTACTTTCCCGTCCGATTTTGGTGAATTTATAGTTAAACCATGGACCTTAATCACGAGCATTTTTGCTCATGTATCCTTGGGACACCTGTTCTTTAACATGCTTTTTTTGTTCTTTGCAGGTGCTATGTTCGAACAAATATTTGGAGCGAAAAAATTACTAGTAACCTACGTTATCGGAGGTGTACTTGGGAATATTTTCGAATTAATCGCCACCTTTTTAATTGCTGATTTTTCTCCCCCACATTATGTGCTAGGCGCAAGTGGGGCAATAATGGCCGTTTTTACAGCTACCGCAGTTTACCGTCCACAAACACCTATTTATTTATTTGGCATTGTTGCAATTCCTATCTATGTGCTTGCATTGTTTTTCTTAGCCAAAGATTTAATCGGTATTGGTGCTTCTGATGAAGTTGCCCACTTCGCACACCTGGGAGGTGCTTTTTTCGGTTTTATCGCGGTTCAAAACATCCACAGTAACTCCAATGTGTTAAATCGTATGAATACATTGTTTACCAAACGGAGCACACCTTCACCCAAAAAAAACAGTCGGTATAAAACTGATGAGGTTTTTAATGCCGAGAAAAAGGCGACACAAGAACGGATAGATGCCATTCTAGACAAAATATCTAAATCAGGCTATGAGTCATTAAGTAGAGAGGAAAAAGATTACTTATTCAATCAAGGCAAATCATGAGAATCTTTGATCGTATCATACAACTTTCACTTTGGATATCTTCAGCGATTTTATTAATTTCTTATGCTACTCCATTTTTCCATCCAGCGAGTATTCCATGGCTTCCATTCATGGGATTAATGTATCCTGTGTGGGTTTTTTCCGCAGTTTTAGTTACGACAATAGCAATGATAAGAAAAACACCATTTAAATATATTGGTGTATTTGTTCTTTTTATTGGATTTTCGTTTCACCTAAGGCTAATTGCTTTAAGCTTTTTCGACCCTGCGCCTACAGAGAATTCCATTAAATTATTAACTTATAATGTTCGACTTTTTGGCGTTTATGACGATACAACAACCCAAAGTCGTAACAACATTTTTAATTTAATCCGTGAAGAACAACCAGATGTGGCGTGTTTTCAAGAATATTATAGACAAGATAAACCTACATCGTTCGAAACATACGACTCCATTCGTCAGATCATGAATTCCATAGATTATCATGAACGTAGTGCTCATAATGAGCGCGGAAAACGGAATTTCGGAATTGCAATTTTCTCAAAATACCCAATGATTGCGCGAGGGGATGTAATGTTTGAAAGTCAAGGCACCATGGATTTTAATTATTGTGTTTTCGCAGATGTGGTCTGCCTTAAGGATACAGTTAGGATTTATAACGTGCACCTTCAATCGATACGATTAAGCGAACCAGGGTCTACCCCAGCAACCGGTACCATATCGATTTTAAAAACCGGGATTAAGAAAATGAATAGTGCCTATATAAAGCGTGCTGATCAAGCTAGAAAAGTGATAGAACATATGGAAAGCTCACCCTACCCTATCGTTGTATGCGGTGATTTCAACGATACCCCAATGTCATATACTTACCATCAGTTTTACAAAAAAATGACAGATGGATTTCGAGAGGCTAGTTTTGGACTTGGCGCGACCTATATAGGTCGAATTCCTGCTGGAAGAATCGATTATGTATTCCATACGGATGAATTATCCTGTTCTAATTTCAAAGTCCATAAGGTTAATTATTCAGATCATCGTCCTATAACTTGTAATATTAATTTCTCTAAGCCCTAATGAAACGCATTTTGATTATCGATTGTGGGAGCAGCAAAGTTCCTCAATTGGAGGAAATCATTTACGAGTATGCAGATTATGAAACCCATCCTTTTTTTGAAGTAACTGAGGACATCACTGAGTCATTTGATGGAATAATTATTTCAGGGGCACCCATTCTAATTACAGAGGAAGATATGGCGCCATACTTAGCGCAAACCACTTGGATTAAAACTACGGAAAAACCAGTGCTTGGAATTTGCTTTGGTCATCAACTCATTGGTTTATCTTATGAGGCTTTTGGCTCACGTATGAAAGAATGCCGATCGATGAATGAAATTGAACAATTTGTAGATTGTCCCTTATTATATCGCCTGCCAGATATTTTTGATATGCAAGAAGACCATTGTGAGGGAATTTCTATTCCAAAGGAATTTGAATTGGTTGCTAATTCAGATGAGTGTGTGAATGAGGTAATGCAACATGAATCAAAAAAAATCTATGGCGTGCAGTTCCATCCCGAATCATCTGGGAATTTCGGACATATTTTACTAGAAAACTTTATTGAATTGTGTTAATGCCCTGATACTTGGAGCATTTTTTTAGCATTCAAAACGCTTATTTTACGTGTATTAATTTCGATTAAGCCTTCCTCTTTAAAATCTTTCAATAAGCGAATTAATGTTTCTGTTGCTGTTCCAACAAAATTTGCCATATCTTCTCTAGAGAGATTGATGGGTTCATCTTGATAAATTTCCATTAAAAGTAACAAGCTAAATGCTAAACGCTGACGAACAGATTTTTGAGCCATATGGGTTATGAAATCTGCCCGTTCGGCAAGTTCTCGAGAAAGTTCTTTTAATATTCCATTTCGCAGCATCGGATTAGTATCCAACATCGGTAAAAAGTCTTCTTTACGAATGAAGCATATATTGCATTCTTCTAAGGTCTCTGCAGATACTTTGTATGCATCTTCTGTAAACATCGCACGAAAACCTACTAATTCTCCTCCTTTGGCAATTTGAATAATTTGTTCTTTTCCCTCATCACCCCGTTTAAAAATCTTAACCTTCCCCTCATTAATACAAAAGACACCTCTTGGGAATGAACCTTCAACAAATAAGGATTGATTCTTTTTATAATAATTACAGGATTTATGATCCTCCAAATGTTCTACTTCCTCTCCCAATATTCCGCCAAGTAAATTTTCTTTTCGACGCAAACAGGTACTGCAAGAAATATTTCGGAAATTATTCTCCAACATATACAACTCTTATATTACAAAGATAAGAATATTGAAGAGTTATCGAATTGCTGATAGCGGGTAATAGACGGCTCCTCAGACGAAGGCAAAACTTTTGAAGCACAAAAAAAGGCGGACTAAGCCGCCTTTTAATAAACTATATCGTACTGTTACAATTTCATGAATTTCACAGACTGGTTTTGTTTTCCAGAAACCAATTTGATGATATAAGTACCCGCTGGTAAATCTTCAGCATCAATTAATACTTCATTTTCACCCGATGGCATATTCGATTTTTTAATTTGCTTAACTAAGCGTCCAGTAATTGAATAAACTGACACATCTACTGCCCCACCTTTGTTCAATTCAAACGAAAGCGTAGTATTTGCATTCGACGGATTCGGATAGGTTAACAACTTAGCCTCCATGGTTGGTTTGTTATTTGAACCGTTTTGACCAAGTCCTAAGTAAGCTTCAGTTTTCCAAATTCCTCGTCCAAAGGTACCGATGTAAATTTCACCAGGTCGATTATTTCCTTCCTCAAATGTTCTCCAACTCTGACGTACTTCATAAACCGGTGTTCCTTCAAATCCTGCGGAAGCATTCTCCCAAGAAGCTCCACCATTCTCGGTAACGAAAGCTCCTTCTGAGGTACCAACCACAATGATATTCGGGTCATCACGATCAATAATACCATCATAACATCCAGGTTGAGATCCAGGGATAATACTTCCTAAGGCCGTAAAAGTTGGCGTTGCAGCAGTGGCATTCAAAGACCTTCGGTTTGTACCATTAAATCCAGCAAATAATACGATATCATTTTTATCCGATGGATTTACTGCAATACCTTCATAATTCGACGTTGAAATTTTCGTTGCCGTAGTGTAGGTTGGGGTTGTTGCTTGAGGTCCGGTTCCCACAAAGGCTACCTTATCCGAGAAATCTGGATCACTTGAATACACGCTTCCTAAGCCATTTATTCTCCATACACCATTTCCTGCAACGACATAACAATGTTCTAAATCACGAGAAAACTCCACATCAACCGAACTGTTAGAACCTATTCCTCTGGCAACACAAACCCATTGTGCATTAGTAACTGCTAGGCGAAGCGCATTTCGTGTACCCCATAGCTCACCACCATTCGCATTGACATATACTAAAAACCAAGATTGGAATGGATCAGCAACTTTCAGGGTATCCCATGCAACATTATAGATTACTGTATCGGAACCCATTTCAACCAATTCACCAGTTGTGGCATTCTCACCATAATTTATTCCGTTAGCCGTTAATGCCGGGTTGTAAAATAAGGTATCGTCAAAATATAAGTCGGTTGCAGCAAAATAATTAATTGAATCCCCTGAGGATAAACTTGGGATTCTAATTAAATTACCTGCATCATAATTCTTTGTTGCGATATAATTTACTGAATCTTCAGAATTTGGATCAAAGTACTCTGCTAAGAAAACTTCTGTGTGGAATGGGTGATAAATACTCCCATCTGTTCCAGGTGGATCATATGAACCTGGTAAAAGAGGTTCAAAGGTACTCCACGTATTTCCTTTGTCTCCTGATCTAGAAATATTATTGTAATAAATTGTGGAAATCATTACCGCAGGATTAAAGTAGGAAATCTCGCACTCAAATCCATCACCTCCACCCACTTGTCTAAATTCTTTATAGGTAGAAAGTGTGTGGTTATTATACAATGTTCCATTATCTTGTGTACCACCCATAACCGCACCGTCACGATCGAAAGCGATTCCGTAGAACTGGGTTACGTTATAACCACGGTTCGCAACAAACCAGGTATTACCGTAATCCGTTGTAATACTTACACCACCGTCATTTCCAGCATAAAAACGGTTATTGCTATCCCATTTCATTTCATGATTATCGGCATGCACATAAATCGATGCATTCTGGGAAACAGACCACAAAGAGATTTTTTGGAATCCTCCAGATGGCGGGTTGTTAACTGTTTGCTTCCATCTCCAAATATCAATACCACCAATTAATATTTGCTCTGGATCGTTAGGAACAACAGTAACAATTGAATTGTAAGTTCCTTGGTCACGGAAAATATCGAATTCACTTGGTGGACCAGAAGCTCCTACAAATTGTGTCCATGTTGCCCCATCATCGTGTGAAACATGCATACTTAATAAGTTCGAATTTGTTCTTACTGCATAAAGCGAGTGATGGTTTGAACTGTTTTTAATCGCTGAAACAGCAAACTCGATTCGAGGCGCATTGGACGGAACTAAATTATTTGCTGCAGTTCCTGATTTGTTAGAAAAGTTCGCACCCCCATCAACAGAAACAAAGGTAGTATTGGCACCAAAGGCACAAACGATTACTTCACCATCCTTTGAAATTTCTAAGGCGGTACATGTTCCAGCAGTTACAGGCACAGAAGTCATTGATGCATCTCCGAGTTTCCACTTTTTCAACCCTCCGGTAGTAGCCATCCAAACATAATTATCAACATCCGAACTAACAACCTGCGTACAATTGTTTGTGTTTGGAACATTGTCCCATGTTACACCGAAATCTGTGGAATACCATACACCATTTCCACCCCAAGCCTCTTGATTTGAACCGGTTGCAACATACAACACACCATCAATTGTTTGTGTCATGGATGAAATGAACGGATTAGCTCCGGCATTAAAATATTCATCTACTCGATTCCAAACATTTCCTTTGTTAAGGGAAACAAATAATCCACCAGAAACACCACCAGCCCAAACACGGTTAATGTTGGTGCGGTCCACCTGAATGGCACGCGTACGACCACCAATATTGTCTGGTCCTTCTTCTGTAAACGTAATGTTTTTAGAACGGTCCATTTGAGCTACACGTTTTCGGATTTCAAGCAACTTAGCTTCTGAAACTTGCTGCCCTGTTTGAACGTCAACATAACGAGCTTTCAACCATTCCAATGCCTCATCCGCCCCTTTCGTTTCTTTTCCGTTTGAAGCAAATAAACCAAGGGCATTTTCTTCATAAGACCCCAAGTTTGATTTACGCAATTCGTTTAGGCCTACCCCTGCAATTACAGCTGCAACAACCAGAGAACCAATAAGATATATTTTTTTATTCATGAGAAATAGGTATTATACTTCTAATTTAGTGTGCCAATATAGTGAAAATTCATTTTATAATAAACACAAAATGTAATCTTCTGTTCAACTTTTTATAAAATATGTTTTTCTGCGTGATAAGAAGACCGAACAAGGGGACCACTTTCTACGTGCCTAAAACCCATTTTCAAACCTACTTCACGGTAATAATCGAATTGTTCCGGTGTAATAAATTCAGCTACCGGAAGATGATTTAGGGAAGGCTGCAAATACTGACCCAAGGTAACAATATCCACATTTACTCTACTTAAATCTTCCAAGGTTTCTAACACCTCATCGCTCGATTCCCCTAAGCCGAGCATGATTCCGGATTTTGTTTTCATCCCCCCTTTCTTGAGACGAAATAACAACTCCAAAGAACGGTCATATTTGGCTTGAATTCGAACTTGTTTTGTTAGGCGTCGAACAGTTTCTAAATTGTGTGAAACTACTTCCGGAGCGGCCTCAATAATTTTCTGAAGATTATCCCAATTTCCGGCAAAGTCAGGAATTAAGGTTTCCATCGTGGTTCCCGGTGACTGATGTCGAATAGCACGAATGGTTTGAACCCATACCTCAGCGCCTCCATCTTTTAAGTCATCACGATCAACTGATGTGATTACGGCATGTTTAATTTGCATGGTTTTAACGCTGTGGGCAACCTTACCTGGCTCAAAAAGATCGACCTCAGCTGGCTTTCCTGTTTGAACACCACAAAATCCACATGAACGCGTACATACATTACCCAAAATCATAAACGTAGCCGTGCCTTCACCCCAACATTCCCCCATATTCGGACAACTGCCGCTTTCACATATCGTGTGCAACTTATGTTCATCGACTAATCCGCGAACCTTTTTATAATTCTCACCAGTAGGCAATTTAACTCGTAGCCAGTTTGGTTTTTTTATGCGTGAATTGTTCTCCATTTCGGTACAAATTTCGGTAAAATATTCTTAAAACATAAGTGAAGGGATTTTGGTTTAATTATATCCATAAAACAATCCGTACCTTTGAGCCCTATGACATCAATTGTAACCTATCAAGGATCATTAAGAACCACCTGTGTACACAAGGCCGGGGAGCAAATCATTACCGATGCCCCAATAGACAATCAGGGAATGGGTGCCTATTTTTCGCCAACAGATTTAGTTGCCACGGCGCTTGCATCGTGCTTTTTAACCATTGTAGGAATCTATTGTGAGGAACGAGAAATCCCCTTCACTTTTGCGCGCGTTGAGGTAGAAAAAATAATGGCATCAAATCCCCGAAGGATATCAGATATTCATTTATCGATAGACTTTCGTGGAAATAATTGGGATGAAAAAACATTATCAAAAATTATTGCTGCCGGAAAGGCCTGTCCAGTAGCTATCACGCTGAAAGATCAAGTAAACATCGAATACCACTTTAAATGATTAAAAAACCACATCAAGCCTATACTCGAAAAGAAAAATCAGATATTATTTACGGGATTCACAGCGTGAAAGAAGCTGTTGAAGCGAAACGTGAAATAAACAAGATTTTAATACAGAAAGGAATTTCAAAAGAAGGCTTTGAAGAGATTCGAACTTTCTTAACAGGTAATGACTACGTAGTACAATACGTTCCGATTCAGAAATTAAGTCAATTAACCTCGGGCAATCACCAAGGGATTGTTGCGTATGTATCTCCCATTGAATACCAACAAATTGAAGAATTGGCAGAGCAATGGCTGGAGGCTGGGGTAAAACCTTTTATCCTCGCGCTAGACCGCATCACGGATGTTCGAAATTTCGGGGCTATTGCCCGAACGGCTGAATGTATGGGAATTCATGCTATTTTAATCCCAACTAAGGGTTCAGCATTGGTAACCGCAGATGCGGTTAAAGCATCTTCTGGAGCCTTAAATCGAATTGCAGTATGTAAAACCGACCAATTTAAAAACACCTTATTTCATCTGCAACAATTAGGAATTCGCATTGCTGCAGTAACTGAAAAAACAAAGGTCGCTATCGATGGAGCAAATCTCCGCGGATCGATTGTTTTGGTAATGGGTTCTGAAGAAGATGGCATTACACAAGACATCTTAAATATGGCCGATCTTCGGGTAACCATACCTATGGAAGGCACTACAAGTTCTTTAAACGTTGGAGTTGCCGCTGGAATCGCGATGTTTGAAAAAACAAGACAAGAAAAAAACCGCTAATCAGCGCATCAATTTTGCGGCAAGTTGCGGAATTTCACTCAGGCAGTTGATTTTATAATCGTACTTCGATTTTTCATTTTTCTTTTCCTGATACCAAATGGCTTGCATTCCTGCTTTTAATGCACCCGCCACATCGGCACGGTAATCATCGCCAATCATCAAGCTGGCTTGAGCCGTAGTATTTGCTAGACGGAGTGCATGTTTGAAAATTTGGGGATTTGGTTTATTAACCCCGACTTCTTCACTGCACAAGATCACATCGAAATGGTGATGAATTCCAGCGTGCTTTAACTTAATATGTTGCACTTCTAAAAATCCATTGGTAATAATATGGAGCGTAAATCCCATTTGTTTTAGGTCTGAAATAACCTCTACAGCAAATGGCACCAGGGCTGTTTGTTTCGGCGACAGGTCGACATAACCATCTCCAAATCGCTTAATAAGCGACTCGTCCGTTAATTGAAATTTTTTAAGTGTAGACCGAAAACGCTCGTAGCGCAGCGACTCTTTCGAAATTTTCCCAATGGAATAGGCATGCCACAAGGCTTTATTCTTATTGTAATAAACCTTTTGAAACGATTCGAAGCTTGGAATATGTTGTGCTAATCCACATTCCTCAAAAAGTATGCGCAAGGCACGCTCGGAGTTTTTATCAAAATCCCATAGCGTTCGGTCTAAATCAAAAAATATATGTTTACCCGAATAGGCCATACCACAATAAATTCAAGAGCACGGAATTAACGCTAATCCATAGAATAATCAACGGGAAGGTGTATTTGTTTTCACTATAAAATTTAGCACAAATCACAGAACCAACGGGAACCGATAAAAACAAAGGAGCTAAATAAGTTAGTCCAAGAATTCCGAAGGTTTGTTTGATTTTAACAACCCATTTGTTAGTCCGGGTGAATTTCTTTTTTGGTTTGAACGTTCCTTTTAGCACCTTTTGTGCCCTACGTTTGTTCTGAAACTCAATCACCTTTTCGCTGGCGAAATAAAATACAATTGCACTGAAATATCCTCCAAGTGCAGACGCCACCGTCACTTCCCATATTGGTGCCCCAAGTTTAGCACCAGGAATACCAGAAAATAAAAACTTGAATGTCGCAAGCACAAAAGTGCTCCAGAGTATGTGCCAATCCATATTACACTTTTTCCCCGAACGCCAAGTCTCCTGCATCGCCAAGTCCTGGGACAATGTACGATTGTGCAGTTAACTCTCTATCCACTACAGCCACATATATTTCAGTATTCCCCGGAAAATGTTTAGCTACTCGATCGAGTGCTTCCTTCGTTGCAATCCCGGCAGCTATGTATATTTTTTTAGGGATCCCATGTTGCTTAAGCGCATCAAAAACCGCATTCATTGAATTTCCAGTAGCCAGCATTGGATCTGAAATAATCCATATTCTATTATCAAGCACAGGTGCTGCGAGATACTCCACATAGATTTCAAATTCTTCAGGCGTGGTATGTTTACGATACGCTGAAACATAGGCGCTTTCTGCTCGATCAAAGTAACGAAGAAACCCACTATGCATAGCTAATCCGGCACGGAGAATGGTGATTAGAACCGGTTGTTCTTCCAAAATTCTACTAGGTGCTATACCTAAAGGAGTTTCCACATCAACCGCTTTATATTTCAGTTTTCTCGAGATTTCATAGGCCATAATTTCAGCAATACGTTCCAAATTAGCTCTAAAACGCATGGGGTCTTTTTGAATTCCAACATCTCGTAATTCCGCTAAATAATTGCCGATGATTGAATCTGAATTTGATAAATTATGGACCATGATTGATTTTTTACGAAGGTATCAAATTAATAGGCAATTGATCTGTTAAAATTTGCTATCCGAGTTCTTTTTTAAGGGTCGCCTCATCCAGCTGTTTATCCCATCGAGCAACCACAATCGTTGCGACCGCATTCCCAATAAAATTGGTTAATGCCCTACACTCTGACATAAATTTATCAACGCCTAAAATCAAGGCAATTCCTTGCACCGGAAACCCTTTCACTACCGCTAAGGTTGCCGCCAAGGTAATAAAGCCAGCACCGGTTACTCCTGCGGAACCCTTTGAACTGAGCATTGCAATCAATAAAATAAGAATTTGTTGGTTGAGTGAAATTGGAAAATTACAGGCTTGTGCAATAAATAGCGCTGCCAAGGTCATATAAATATTTGTACCATCCAGGTTAAAAGAATAACCGGTTGGAACCACCAAACCAACTACCTGCTTTGTACATCCTAACTTTTCTAGTTTCCGCATCAAATTTGGTAAAGCTGATTCAGAAGAGCTAGTTGCTAACACTAAGAAAAGCTCATCCTTTATATATCTCAATAATTTAAAAATTGAAAATTTGTTATACCAGGCTACCAAGCCAAGGATTACTACAACAAAAAATATGGCTGTCGCGTAAAATGTCGCTACTAATCCGATCAGGTTCCATAATACACCTAAACCATATTTACCGACCGTAAAAGCCATAGCACCAAACGCACCAATTGGTGCTAATTTCATTAAAATCTCCACAATTTTAAAAATTGGATGCGCTAATCCATGCAAAAAATCGATTACCGGCTTACTCTTTTCTTGCGTCATCGAGAGCCCAATACCGAACATAATAGAAACAAACAATACTTGAAGAATGCTATCCCCAGTAAGTGAACTCAACAAGGAGGTTGGAATAATTCCAAGAATAAAAGAAGTTAGGGAATGTTCTTTCGATGCATCCACATAGTCTTGGATTGACTTTGGATCCAAGGTACTCGGATCGATGTTCATGCCATGCCCGGGTTGAACCAAATTAGCAATTACCATTCCGATAACTAGTGCCAAGGTAGAAAATGTCAGGAAATAAAGCATAGCTTTACCTGTGACTCGTCCCACTGTACTTAGGTTATTCATAGAGGCAAGCCCGGTTGAAACCGTAACAAAAATTACAGGGGCTATAATCATTTTAACCAAGGCGATAAAGCCGTCGCCTAAAACTTTCAATCCAATGGAGGGTTCAGGCCAGTACTTTCCCATTATTACTCCGATGGCAATGGCAAAAATTACTTGAACATACAACAAGCGATACCATGGTTTTTTAGCTGCGATCGTTTGAGATTCTTTAATTTCCATAAGTTAACGTTGAGTGATACAAAGAAACAAATCTTTCTGAGATCAATTTAATAATTTCTGGGATTAGATTTTCTGAACCGAAAAAATAAAAATATCCTTACCTTGGACTCATGGAAAACCATGCATTTAATCAAAAATCCTTACTGCTAATTGTTGTTGCCTCGTTGGGTTATTTCGTAGACATCTATGATTTGGTGCTTTTTGGTGTGGTTAAAGCAGAAAGCTTACTCAGTATTATGCCCCATGTCAGTGAGCAAGTGCGTGCAGCAACAGGAAAAACACTGTTTAATTATCAGATGATTGGCATGTTCATCGGAGGTCTTTTATGGGGTGTACTCGGAGACAAAAAAGGAAGAGTAAAAGTGCTTTTTGGCTCCATACTATTGTATTCCATCGCGAACATAGCAAATGCGTTTGTCACAGACATCCCAAGCTACAGCGTTATCCGTATCATTGCTGGAATTGGGCTTGCCGGTGAATTAGGCGCGGGGATTACGTTAGTATCTGAATTAATGCCAAAAGAAAAGCGTGGATACGGCACCATGATTATTGTGTGTTTTGGGGCCTTAGGCGCTGTGTTTGCCACCTTAATTGGAGCCAAAGGCGATGCGATTGGAGGCTTACTTTCGGAACTCATTGGGATCAATTTCCAAAACTGGCAAATCGCCTACCTTGTTGGGGGAATGCTCGGATTATTATTGCTAATTATCCGAATGGGAAGTTTGGAATCAAGCATGTTTCAACAAATGCACCAAGAAGGAACAACGCGCGGCAATCTAAAACTAATTTTTGGCAACCGAAAAAACTTAATCAAATACATTCAATGTATTTCGGTAGGTATACCAATATGGTTTGTTATTGGATTATTAATCATGAATTCAAAAGATGATTTTGGCCCCTTGTTGGGATTAAAAAACATCAATAATGGCATGGCGGTAATGTACGCGTATATTGGGCTTTCCATAGGGGATTTAGTTGCCGGACTATTAAGCCAGTGGTTAAAAAGTCGTAGAAAAGTGGTGATGATTTTCTTGCTAATGACGCTCATCGTTACGAGTAGCTTTCTATTCGGGTACAAGACCATGAGCGAGGAAACCTACTACTTTTATTGCTTTCTACTTGGTGCATCTACAGGGTACTGGGCTATTTTTGTTACGATTGCTGCAGAACAATTCGGTACAAATATCCGATCAACTGCCGCCAACACCGTCCCAAATTTCGTGCGAGGAAGTGTATTTTTAATCGTTTCACTTTTTGTTCTGTTTACCTCCTTTCTTAGCATTGGAATTTCCGCCTTGTTAGTTGGATTATTGAGTGTTGGGTGTGCGTTTTGGGGAATTTATAATCTGAAGGAAACATTTTCTAAGGATTTAAATTATCACGAAGAATTCATATAACCTATTACCCTAGCCTGCGCTGATCTTTTCGTTTCGCTTTACGCATCCGACGTATGTCTTTTTTCATTAGTTTGCGCATGGGCTTCGATTGATTTTTTAAATGCGTTTTATAGGCCTTTTCATGCATTTTCTTCTTTTTCTTTTGTGACTTCTGATATTTCCTCCAATCTGAAGCCCTTTTTGACTCGAAGGAACTGTTTGCTCCACTCTTACATGCCAACATAAGCAACAGTAAGAAACATAGAAAATAGCTGAACGTGAAGCGGGTTAATCGCATTATTACTACCTTTGGGCTATGTTCAAACGATGGATTTTAATTTTAGTTACCTCACTGTCAGTGCTTTCCTGCGGGAAGAATAATCAGAATCCAGTACCCAATGTACCGGTAGATGTAACTATTGACCTAAGTTTTCCAAGTTATAGTGCCTTACAGGGTGTAAGTGGATACACCTATGTCAATGGCGGATCCCGAGGTATCATTGTATACCGTAAATCATTAAATGAATTTGTGGCGTTTGATCGGCATTCACCTGCTGATATTGAAGGAACCTGCCTAGAACCACTTTACCCGGATGCAAATAACTTTCTGGAATTAATCGATTCGTGCAACAACGCCCGTTTTTCTTTATATGACGGATCACCTATCAGTAATTCAGAATATGGCCTAAGACAATACGCCACACAATATAACGGATCAAACATACTTCGAATATATAACTAACATGAACGAAATTAAGGTAACCATTATTGATCGTGAAGGCCAAGCGCATGAATTAGTTGGCCCAACGGATATGAACATGAATATCATGGAATTATGCAAGGCCTATGAATTACCAGTATTAGGTGAATGTGGCGGAATGGCCATGTGCGCCACGTGTCAGGTGTATTTAGAATCGGAAACTGACTTAGCTGAACAAAGCGATGCAGAATTAGATATGCTAGACCAAGCATTCTACGTGAAATCTAATAGCCGTTTAGGATGTCAAATCCATTTAGATGAATCTATAGACGGAATTGTTTTGCGATTAGCTCCTGAGGCTACAACCTAAGCTCTTAATTTTTCTGGGATGATGCAAACTGGAATCGGTTGCATTTTGTGTTGATTGACTGCATTAAATCGCCGATAAATTGCAAGCACCTCGCGTTGACGGTCACTCAAGCCAGATTCATTTCCTTGAAATTCCATTGCCCACTCTAATTCAGGATAACTCGCACCAAGTTGGTCTTCATCGGTGCGGTCCTCTCCCCACAAGCCATCCGTTGGCTTAGCATTGGTTATCACCGCTGAAACTCCCAGGTGCTTTGCTAAAGCCCACACCTCAGATTTCGTTAAATCGGCAATTGGACTGAGGTCCACTCCCCCATCACCATACTTTGTATAAAACCCAACCCCGAAATCTTCGATTTTATTTCCAGTTCCCGCAACTAAACATGTGTTCGTTTGACCAATAGCATAAAGTGTGGTCATACGCAAACGTGCGCGCGTGTTGGCCATGCTCAATTCATGAACTGAAGCCTCAATTGGTAGCGATGAACGGAGCGTTTCAAAACTATCAGTCAAATCAACTTCCACCGAAGAAACATTAGAATAGGTATCAGTTAACCAGTGCATGTGATCATGAGCACGCTTTAATTGATCAGGATGTTGATGGATAGGCAT
>Ga0102875_1000290_pt1 | contig 19775 bp, 48 predicted proteins | sample Colrivmet1547B02_FD_78185 | JGI IMG/M metagenome (GOLD analysis project Ga0102875, IMG submission 78185) | Estuarine microbial communities from the Columbia River estuary - metaG 1547B-02 | ecosystem: Environmental > Aquatic > Marine > Intertidal zone > Estuary | place: USA: Columbia River... | reverse complement strand
AGATTTAAAACTGCTCAATATTTTTTTTGATCTCATAGCTCAATTGGTTAGAGCGCTACCCTGTCACGGTAGAGGTTGCGAGTTCAAGTCTCGTTGGGATCGCAAAGAATAAATATGCATTGCATTGTATATTTATGCAGGCCCCCATATGTGAGGGTGTGATTTTTATCATACGAGGGAGATAAAAAATCCCTGGAATTATCTTGTGCATGTCAGTGGGGTAGTGTACAATACTCCATATACAACAACGAAAGGTATAACATGAGAGATAGAACTAAAGGATATGTTGGCAATGTGCTCGACGGGAAAAAGCTTGCCATCATTGCAACTGAAATTGTAAAAGCACAATACAATAACCCAAGCGAACTAACAATAGATAATTTATTGTTAATTGAACTAGAAGAGAAGAATGTATTTGGGGACCCCAAGTATGCAGTTGTATGCTCAGAGGGCGTCGGCTGGGAACAAGATGAATACGGTTGCCTAGAGATACCTACAAACATTGGTGCCATGGGCCTATACAATGGCCGTGTCTTTATTTCAATAGACAAGGTTAAGTCTTGTCAGACTCTATTCAAGGAAGATATATCAGATTACATTAGAACTTTTGGGGACCGCCTTGATCGTAATTGCTCTTTGTGGCAATCCAAAATGTCAGTGGAACCTGCTACAATACTCGGATGACCAACGAACTAGTATCAAGTAAATATACATTTGTCTGCGACCCAGATGAATGTGATTCTTTAATTGAATTAACATCATCAGACGGATTTGGATTCCCGTCAGGTGTGACAGAACTCACATGTCCGTGTGGCCGTAAGACAACCTTATTGTCAGTGGAGCATGCTACAATTCCACCTATAACAACAACGAAAGAGGAAAAAATGGAAACAACAACACCTGCAGTAATAGTTCCTGATACATACAACGCTAACCTTTTGGTTACATACAAAGTAATCAAGGGCTACTCAGACCCTGAGTATGCAACAGATAAGGTTGCATCTATTGAATGGGACTTGCACAATGCTCGTCAGACACAGAAGCGCAATGCGGTTCTTCAAGACAAGATTGATGCAGTTAAAGATATTATCACTGAAGCATATGGCGATTCAGATGACCAAGAAACACTTCGTTCAATTGCTGAAGCGCTTGATATTGCATTGACTCGAACAATCGAGTGGTCTGCAACAATCGAAGTTAGCGGAACAATGGAATTAGATTTACTTGAAGACTCTGATACAGATGTCGAACAAGAAATCTACGACAACCTAAGCGTTGATACAAATCACGGCAACATTGAAGTTATTGACCAAGAAGTAACGAATGTGCGTGAGAACTAATGTATTTTGAACTCACCGCTCCATCTCAGGTAGCCTTTGCGAGGGCTATCTGGGATGCTGAGTTAATTGGATTAGACCCACAAACAATTGCACCGTTGACATTCAACATTGGAACTGGTAGCATTGAGAAAGTAAGTAAGATTCGTGATAAGTATAATCTAAAAGAGACTTATACATCAGACTATGAACCAACAGGATACACAGGGAGATAAAATGTCAGACTATAAAGATGGATTTGATGACGGGTATAAGTTTGCTCGTGAAGAGATTATGGAGAAGTTAGCAGAGATTGACATTGCTGACATCGACTCTTGGATTCTTGACCGTCTTTCTGAGATGATCGAAGGTGGCAACCTGTGATGGCTGAATGGCTTAAGTGTGACCAATGTGCGGCCCAAGCTATGTGGGAAGCAAAGAAAGACGATATGTCTCTCTATTTTTGTGGACATCACAAAAATAAACAGGGCGAGACCCTTGTGGACTGGGCCCAAGAAATGATACAATTACTCAACTACGAAAAAGAAATGGCGGAATAAAAATGGGAGATAGAGCAAACTTTGGTTTTAAGGACCGTAAGGGCGATACAGTGTTTCTGTATGGACATTGGGCGGGGCACCGCATGCTTGAAAATTTAGCAAATGCAGTGGAAGCAGCACGTCCACGCTGGACAGATGAATCATATGCAACACGTATTGCTATCAGCCATTTAATTAATGATGAGTGGAAAAGCGAAACAGGCTGGGGCATTTCTGTAAATGCATTAACAGATAACGAGCACAAGGTCCCTGTAATTGATTGGGCCAATGCAACGTTTACACTCATGGAAGAAGACCTAACCACGGAAGTATTTAGTTCTAGTTTGGATGTATTTGTAAATAAATACAGTCAACTGGAAGAGCCTGCTATGGTATAATTAATCTAGGACTTAGGTCCTGGTTTTAATAAAGAATATGATATGGTGCGGCTAGTTAAGCGTGTCCCGCAAGTCGCTAAGTAAAGCGGATCTATTCCTTTCGTTGGAGATCCAGGCAGCCTTATCATTACCCCCTAGTCAGCTTCAACTCTGATACTAGGGGGATTTTTTTGGCCCGCAAAAGACTGAGGGTAACATAATTTGTTTACGAGGTCAATTCAAAAGCCCTGAAAATTCTGTGATCTTGACCACATGCATACAAAATGTGGTGTGACTCACACCTAAATTGTATTCCATATGTCAGTGGTCTCATGTATAATAATCACATATCAACGAAAGGATATAAAATGCCAAATTGGGTATATAACGGTTTAACTATTGAGGGTAATCCTGACCAAGTTAAATCTTTAATTAAACAGATGAATAAGCCATTTGTTCAATATATTGAGCCACTGGGTGATTTATCATTTGGGATTAAGCAACGTAAGTATGTTAATCCTATCTTTGCTTTTCATAATATCTATTCATATGTAGACCATGGTGTATCTAATGAGACCTATTGGGGACAACCGCCTCGTAAAGAAGACTCTTCATTTGCCGACTGGATGAAGTTTGAGACCAATGACTGGTATAACTTTAATAATCGTGAATGGGGAACTAAATGGGATGTGGCTGTAGCCGAGGATGATAAGTATCCTGAAACTACTATTGAGGAAGCAGAGAATGGTGAGAACTATGTAGTTCATTATAACTTTAATACTGCTTGGTCTCGTCCGCTTCCTGCTCTTGAAAAACTATCTGCACAATACCCAACATTACTCTTTACTTTATCATATGAGGAAGAGACTGGCTGGGGTGGAGAAATGGAATTCCTTCGTGGGGAAATCATTAGTCAATCTGAATATGAAAATATGTGCCGTGACTGTGATGCAATAGACCAAATGGAATACTGTGAGGAATGCGAAGAGCAACTTTGTGGCAATTGCAACTGGCTTGGCGAGGCAGACCTAGAGGCTGTGGCTAAATGTCAGACCCATGCTATATACTTAGAAACCAAAGTTCCCGAATATCGAAAGGCGGAAGTAAAATGAGCGAACAGTTCATAGACACAATAGCAGAACACATTACTGGAGCAATTCAGCAGGAAATAGCAGAACATTTATTTGACCAATGGTCATATAACAATTTAGAATCAGGTTCAGATTATGCTGAATGGCAATTTATGTCATTTGCTTCAGATGAACTAAAGCAACAATACAATGAGTATTATGGATATATTGAGGGAGATGAGTTCTTACTATGAAACACGAACACAATTGGGAATGGACTCCATTTTGGCATAGATATACCTGCAAATGTGGAGCAGCACAAGAAATGTCCAAAGAACCACAAACTAGTAAATCGGGGGTAGTAATATTTTAGGTTATACGGAATCCGATCTAAATAGAATGATTAATGCTGTTCATGACGCTAAGTTATTCTATCTTAGAACCCCGTCCGATTTAATGGATAAGACAGAACTTAGAAAAGACCTGGAGGATGCGGTTAGCTTTTTACAGGGTCTATGGGCGGAGGGATACTTTGACTAGGTCATCAAGTTTTATGGAGTATCTAAAGATACATGAGATTAGTTTAATGCAGGACCTAGAAGAAATTGATTATGTAAATGAACATCATTTCTACAGATGTAAGGAAGCAGAGATTTTAAATACAAGGCATATATTGTCAGTGGCAACTGATATAATGAACAACTCAAACGAAAGGGAATATGAATGAAACTATCTAAAAGGATAATGGAAGACCTTGAAGACCAAGCAAGTCAAATTCTATATTTTGAATCCGCTATGTCTGATGAAGATGAAGCATTTAAATCAATTGTAGAACGTCTTGTTCATATCTATAAGGCTGGAGTTAATAATGAATAGAGAAGATATTGGCCTCCCGCCCCACCTTCAACGCATGGTCAACCTTGACATGGACGGTGCAGACATTCTGCACGGCGAACTAAAGGTGCTCATGGTTGAAGCAGAAAAGCAATTGGAATATGCAACGGAAGCCGAAGAAGAATCAGGCGAAGCCATGGATTCTATGGAACGCAAATATTGGGAAGGCGTCCTTGAAACATATGGAGAACTATATGGTCTTACATATGACATAGCATTTGCTAAGAACGATAAACTAATTAGAGATATGAAGGAGCACGTAAATGGCTGACATGGACCTACAGGAAAAAACTCGCATGCTTGATACTTACAATGAGATTGAAGATATCATTGCCAAGATAACTAAACTTCCCGTTGGCCTGCCCCTTGTTTGGGTGTATGCATGGGATGTTGCACGAGACCTCTACACAAGCATTCAAGAGGGTGCTGAAGAGGAATACTGTGTAACTGAAGACATCGAGGACGTGTGGCAGATGTTTTGGGAAGACGCAGACAAGAATGGCTGGTCCCTAGAGTATGGCGCAGAAGACCTACACGAGGGCATACGGGACTGGATGATAGACCGACAGATAATCGATGAGGTGCCCGAAGATGATGAGGAGGAAGAAGATGAAAATGAGTGACGTATACATCAATGATCAATTAAACAAAGCGCAGCAATTGTTATGGGGTGGGTCCGAAACTGAAAATATTGAGGCCCATAACATCATTGCTAAATTAATTAAAGATCGTATTGAACAAACAGATCTTACGTGAGGGCCAAATTTTTTCCTTACGGTTGCAAAAGAAAATAGCCTGAAACCTATTTACAATATCGTGAATAGTTGATATAATAAATAAAACATCTCTTGAAAGGGGATAATCAAATGGCAACAAAGCGTGAATATCTAAAGCAGCAAGGCATTACAGTAGGCGTCCGTGGACGTTTCTCAGGAGCAGCTAAGGTAGCTCTTGCGGAGGCGGAAGCCAAGGGCATTAAGTTTACTGCAGAAGTTCCAGCAGGCAAGGCTAAGTAAACCAGGGACGGGGTCAGGGCTTCGTTGGTCCTTGACCCCCTCTCTTATTTTTGGTATAATCGACAGTTAGGCGGAAGGCGGAAAATATGGGTAAGACACCTGAAATCAAAGTAGCACAAGCAATAGTTAATCTAACAGAAGACCATTGGTTTAATCCAGCAATCTTCGGGAGATATCTAGCAGAACAGCCGATGTATACCATTGACCGAATTATGGAAATGGTTGCCTCAATCATATCCGAACAATCTAAGATACATGGAGTTCATGGCTTCACATCAGAAGGTCTGATGTTAGCAGTTGAATTAAATGAATGTATCAAGGCTTACCAAGAAGTAACACAATTAAATAATCTAAAACTTCCTGCCCGTTCTTTTACAATTAAAAAGCGGGAGGAACCAATAGTAAGACAAGGGTTTGGATGGAGAGAAGAAGAAGATCCATTCAGTAACTAATAGACATATATGAGAAGATGAATGTCTGGTTAGATAGATAAACATATCTAGCCCAAATTATCCACAGGGTTATCCACATCCTGTGGATTTTTTGTATGTGTGGGCATGAGGGCCAAATTTTCCATTTACGACAAGCTGATCTAAACGCCTGAAATTTCTAGGAAGTGGGCCAAATTTTACATTTACGAAGGCTTGACAGAATCCCTGAAATTTGCTACAGAATATGTCTGAATAGATAATTATACATTATGAATGTCGACAAATCTGTAGAGAATATGGCAAAATAGATCAAAATTCCTCATAAAATCTATTGACAAATATGGATCAATATGCTGCCAATATTGCCTATTGACATTACGTTAAGGATATGGGATGCTCAATTACATATGTATCTCTATCTATATATAACTATAGTATATAGGATCTAATCTAGAGTATAAATTCTCCACAATGCTCCACTTTACTCCACTATATAAGCCTTAGAAAGGCTATTAGAGAGGAGATAATTGGGAGGGGGATATAGGAGTTAGGACCATATCTGCTGTAATTTCTACAGCTCTTTGGTCATAGATGAATACTATTTACTGGCTCTTTGGACCAATGTATGTAGGATCTAATATAGACTACACCATAGGCTATTGCTGCAAATATGAATCCGTATTGTTTAGTAGTAATAGCGTATATGATCCATAGGAACTCATTGAATAGTAATAGTAGCCAAGCCCATACTGTCTTCCGCCCCACAAAATATATGCCTGTGACACCAATTGCTGCTAATACATATGACCAATACACTACATCCACCTTTGTCTATAAACCCTAGTATCTGCTACTATGTCTTTAATTATTTCATTTTGATCTGTTGATACAGGAATGACAGATGCTGTATTTGCCAAAGCCCCAGTCTTTCTAGCTTTTATCCTAGGTTTAGCCACATTATATACAGGTATCTTTTCAGGCCATAGGCCTGCCGCCTTCATTTCTCTTTCCCATTTTGCCAACTCTTGGTTGGTTGGGAACTCATTCTTCTTCTTCATATAGTTATTATACTATATTGATATAATTCTAGTCAACTACTTTAGCAACTATGTGTTAATCCACATACAGTGCATTTACTGTCTACGACAACGCAATCATCACACCAATCTGTGATCGCTTTATCTTCTAGCTCTATATATGCTTCAAGGTTATCTAGTATGCCCATTATCGTCTCTTTCTTGATCTATGATGCTGTATGTTTATATAAGCATTGACCCATACGCCAATAAGGATAAGTAGGTCTATTAGTGTATGTAGCAATTAGTCTACCTTTGGTTTAAATACACCATTCCAGGAAGTTTCTGGTTCTTCTGGTAGTCCCGTCGCTTTATTAATTGGGACACAATTAGGGACTCTCTTTCCACCCTTGTCCTTCATACCAACCTGCTTATATCCTGCCCAGCAAGCCTTCTCAAGGTTATTCCATTTGTCTACATGCTCATCATCTGAGATGTAAGCCTTTGATATCTCTTCATCTAAAGGTAAATCAGTCATTTCTTTTCTCCATCTTCTTGCCAATCAATTCGGCTTTCTTCCTTACCTTCTCGGCTGATGCTATAGTGTGCTCTATAGAAGCTTGAAAGGATTTGCACATCTTGCATAGATCAAGCATATCAGGGTATTTAGCCCACTCTGCTCTATTTGTCTCTATTGAACATGTCTTGCACATTGGAGTTGACATTGTATTGCTCTCTACTAATAGGGATTATACCCTTATAGTACTATTATACACCTATTGCTTTACATCAAAGAAAAGGATGATATTTGCTCTCTCCCCGCCCAAAACCTTATTGACTGAATGGGGATAGTTCTCATCACCCTTAAAATAAACTAATGTGCCCTCATCAGGCTTGTATGCAGTTGGAGTGTTTTCATCATAGAAGCAGATTTCTCCACCATCGTAATCATCAGTTAGATAAAGTAAAGCTGAGTATCCTATGACTCCATATCCATCTACACCGCCATATGCATCAGTATGGTAGCCAAGCTCTTCACCTTCACGCAATACCTGATATAGGACTCTGTTGATTGAGATTTGATCCTCTGGGAAGCCAAACTCTCTCTGAATTGCCTCTACGATTAATTTAACATCAAAATAGAATGTTGCATCAGGATCATTAATGAATTGCTCAAAAGGATATAATTGCTTACTAAGTAGACCCATAGGGTTAACCTGTACCTTTGATCTTAAAAAGGCATGAAGGTCTTTGGCTGATTGTTTTGAAATAAAGTTATCTACTACTGTAGGTTGCATTTACTTTCCTATTCATATAAGGTCAACGTAGTTGACTAATTGTGCTCTACCGCCGCCGATTTCACTAATTGCGATCTAATTCTTGTAATGTTTAGCATTAGCTTTAAGCATTGCAGTATAAGCTCTCTTGAACTTAAAATACTTGATTGGGTGTTTCCATTTATTAATCACTTCTCTATTATACATTAGATTCCTTTGCTTCACGAGCCCATTGATCTTCCCATAGGCCCATAAGCGATTCGTTGCCGATATCGTCAAAGTAGTATCTCTTGTTTATTGGATTAAAGGTCCATCCGTACCATTTATCGCCTTCCGACCAGGTTAGGTTGGTTGGGCTTTCATGTTCCATCCGCCACATTGTCTTATCTAAAGACTGATATAGCCTAACCTCATCAAAGATTGCATGCCTTAATGAATCCCATCTGAAAATACGATTTACTAACCAATTAATCATTATCTGGTTCCTTTTCCCATGTAAGCTTTCCATCTTTATATACTGGCCAATAACCTAATGACCGCCAGTCCATCTTCATAATCTTAGGCTCTCTCATATAAATAGTATACTATATAAGTCAGGTACTGACAATACCCTCTCTACCGCCGCACTTTTCGCACTTTTGATCATTTTGTTCGTGATACTGTATATGATAATCTCTTAATTGATAGGTTACTGCACAATAGCATATAGGACAATTTGTGATCCATTCAGACTTATCTGACCACTCTCTAGCCATTATCGTCCAAAGACTCTATCTGTGCAACAGCCCAGTCTTCAAACATCTTTACTAAGTTTACGTTATATTCTTTTATCTCATCTGCTACCGCCATACATTCATTACATAATATAAATAGATCATTATATTTGTTTATATAAGGATACATTTCGCCTCTGTAATGGCATATATAGCACATGTTTAGCTTACATAATAATTGCCCATATGCTTTTTACATACAGTTATTATTGTTGCTCCTACTTGGTCCCAGTATAATCCTACTTCATTGCAGTAGTGACATTTGTCACTGTCTGGCTTATTAACGTCAATTATCATATCTATCTTTTATCCTTCGCCATCTTCCCCATTGTGTTGGTACATCAAGTCCAATATACTCCTGACCTGTCTCTAAGTCAACGAGCAACCATTTCCCTGGAGCTTTTGTATGTATAGTTAGGTTAACAGCTTCTTCAAATTCATGAACTTCTGCCCCTTGATACAGTTTAGGTAAGAAGGGGTATACGTTGTTCAATAGCTTTCTCATATAATACTATTATATCTTATTTAAAATGCTAAATCTCTTGGGATCATTATTTCACAATTATCACAATAATCATAGGTTGATCCAGTGTAGGGGCATTGTCCTGCTTCAATTAAATTGTGTCCCTTAAAATAACATTTTATTCTATTTAAATAATGCTTCATGGAACAATCCTTTTAATTTCATAAAAACACTCAGGGCATTCGCCTATGTGTAACCATTTACCTGATTCTTGCACTACTAATTCTTTTAAACTACCCTTGACATTCTTTTTGCATATAACACAATATGCTTCAAGATGTATTGTCATCTCTTCCAGGAGCCGCTCTCGCTTGGGTCTGGGTCGGATGGGTGTTCTGATATAGGTTCGTCTGGTGGCCTGCCGTGTGAACCGTCACAGACGGGATAAGAGGCAGATCTACCGCACTGACATATTACGACAGCGCCATATTCTGTAGGCATTATGCTGAAAGTATCTTTGATAAAGCATTAATTGTTGCAGAAATTCTGCCAATATCTCTTAGCTGCTCTACTGTATATCCTTCTTCTTTAAGAGTTTCATAATGTGCTTTAACGCAGAAGTGGCATTTACCAATAATAGATGATGCTAATGAGTATGCTTCAAATTTAGCTTTAGTTGTTCCGCCATGAGCTGAAATTGCATTCATTCTTAATTGTGCTGGCAAACCTTTTAGATTAGGGTCATCAGCCATTTCAATAAATGGATACCATACATTGTTTTGTGCCATGATAGAACCAGCTGTAAGGGCCGCATTCTTTTCAACCTCATCGGTTGCGCTTGCAACTATAAAAGTAAGAAGCTTAGCATTTCCTGTTGCAAATGCTGCTGCTATTGAAAGATATGTAGCATGCTCAGCATCAATAGTTGATCTATTAATAACTGCATCAAGATTTAATTTGATGTCCTTTGCATACTCTGGAAGAGAATCCTTAAGCTGGTCTACCCATGACATTATAGAGTTTCTCCTCCGAGTGGTCTGTTGCATGCACACAGTTCACCTGTTTGGAGTGCATCTAATACACGCAAAGCTTCATCAGCATTACGACCAACATCTAAATTGTTACATGTAACATGCTGAATAATGTTGTCTGGGTCTACAATAAATGTAGCACGATAAGTTACACCAGATGAGTGGTGAACTCCAAGATCATTAGCTAACTGATGTGCAGTGTCTGCAAATGACCATGAGTTAGTTTTTTTAAGATCATCATGTGCATTTCTCCATGCGATCTTGCAAAATTCATTATCTACTGAGCCTGTAAGCAAAACAGTATCTCTATCATTAAAATCATTTACTAAGGCATCATATGCAACGATTTCTGTTGGGCATACAAATGTAAAGTCCTTTGGATAGAAAGCGATAATCTTCCATTTTCCTGGGAATGAGTCTTGTGTGATTACTTCAAATGAGCTATCTTCATAAGATAATGCTCCTGGCTTAACGCCTGTTACGGCAAAATTGCCTAACTTTTCTCCTACTGTTTTCATATTATTGTGCTATCCAATACTTTATCAACAGCATCATCTATTGTTGGATAATGCTCTTTGGTACAACTACCGCATTCTCTACACACGGCTAAACTTTCTTACGGCCCGTTTTCTTCGGTGGCTTTGGAACAAGACTTGTTTCTCTTCTTATTCCATGTCTATTTGTATCCACCTTTAAACCCTGTCTAGGGTATTTCTTTGGGGTTCTTTCGCTTGTAACAGCACCAGCAGGTGCACCAGCGTTAGCTGGTGGCACCATGCCAGTACCATCTTCTTTTTTAAAACTATTAGTCATTGTCGTCTTCTACTTCTCCGCTTGGGTTATATGTAGATTCGGAATCCCGATCTTGAATTCCACTAGAAGACATGCTATCTATGTCTCCACCAAATATATTTGGTATTACCATCATTGGTGTATTTGGGGATTCAATGTTTCCGTTGTTTCCACCCATACCGCAACCGCACATTACGCACATTAGTTACAGTTCTCACAATTCTTAACAGCACATGGGGCATCGCCTCTTGTGTCTCTTGTGCACTCTACTTTTGTAGAAACTGCTGCTGCAACGTTAGCTGCTGCTGAAATTACTGCTGCTTCAAATGTTGGAGCAACAATCTCTTCCTTTTTAAATAGATCCATTCTTACTTTCCGCCTTGGTTTACGCCAGCGCTATCCTGTGTAGACTTATCTGTTGCAGCAAATGCTGAACCTGGATTGTCTGAGTAGTGTGCGTTTATATCGTTTGTTCCTGCTGGCTTTGCAGCTTCGAATCCGCCACCGTTAATTCCGTTTGTTGTCATTTTATTACTCCTATAGGTTGTATTTAGATGGGTCTAGAAATCCATCTATCACTCTATTATAGCATTATTGTTATTTAGTTGACTGGTACTTCTGGGACTTCTTCCCATGGAGTTGCTCTATGCATTCCAGAATACTTGCACGGGCAAGCAATTCTAAATGGGTTATCAAAGGGAAGCCTTGTCCTAATTATAACAACAGTCATGCAGTCTGGACAAATAAACGTAGATTGCTTCCATGGGCCAGCAATAGGGTTATTTGCAGCAATTTCTGCTTTATGCTTTAGATCCAATTCGACAGCAAGATTTTTTTGCTGCTCTAAGTCATTCATGATTTATATTTTTCATTCCAATGATGCTTACAGATCTCTATCATTTTAGACTCTGTAGTTGTTATATACTTTGCTTCTTCTTTACAGTCTTTAATCTCACAGATGTGGTTTCCCATTAATTACTTTGAACCTTGTGCTTTCTGACCACGGTAACCAGTCTTCTTTTTATTCATGGAACCTGGCTTTTTATAACCCGCTCCATTTGGAGTTGCTGCAATTCTTTGCTCTAAAGCCTTTTTAATCTTATCGTTATGTTTTCCCATTACTTTACCTTAGCCCCAAATTTGTTCCATACTCTTTCATGTAAAAAGTATCCAATCATTTCGCATGCCGTGTATATAATTGCAAATGAACCAGCGTACTCCCAATGCGCTTCTCCAGTAATAGCTTTCTCAAAAAAATAAACCATAGTTCCAACGAAACCTATGTGCACTACTGGCCACGTAATTGATTTATATAAACTCTTTTTATTTGATTCCATATACCTATTCTACCATTCTTTTAATTGAAAGAATACCCCAACTCAGGAATATTGTATTTAAATTGTAGGGCCGCTCTAGGTCCTGTTGTTGAAACATCATGGATCATTCCTCTAGGAATATAAACTACATCTCCAGCGGAAACTTCGAACTCCGAATATCCTTCGGAAAGTGGATCAATATTAGATTGACTAAATGATCTTTTTTCTGATGCATAAAATTTCCAAATTGTAGTACCTATGCACTGCCAGTAGAAATTATCTGTCTCGTCAAAATGTGGTTCTGATGGCTGCTCTTTTGCAAAATTTATATATGCAGACAAAGCTGATCCTTTATAAGGTATTGCATTATTAAAAATATTAAAAAATCCTTCTATTTCAGGATACCATTCTAGTTTCGGCCCTATTACATTTAAATACAATGGGTTTTTAAATAAAACGCCACGCACAAATCTTTCTCTATATGGATTGCTAGGGACTTCCGCTATCCTATGATTCAAATACTGATCATTTGTATGCTGTATAAAGCTCTCCCATTTTGGAACTACGCTACATAATGATTTAAAAACGTATGGCTTATTAAGCTCTTTACATTCCTGTAGTATTAACTTTATCTCTTCTATAGTATACATAATAGTAAATGGTCGGGGGTTTTACCCCCCGACCAAATAGCCTACTTCTTTAGAGCAATCTTCAACTTAGGGAACTTCTTGTTCCACTTAGTTGCGAGTGCATTGTATTCCGCCTTGTACTTTGCTGCTGCAGTTGCAAGAGCAAGGTCAGATGCTGCCTTAGCAGTAACTGTTGCTGAGTCTGATGCTGACTTAGTATCTGCAAGCAACTTGTCTGCTGCAACCTTGTCTGCTGCACGACCAGCCTTTTCTGCTGCAAGCAAGTTAGATGCTGCCTGTGCATCAAGTGCACGACCAGCCTTTTCTGCTGCAAGCTGTGCTGTAAGAGTAGCAACTGTGCCATTTAGATCAGAGATGCTAAATGCTGCCTGTGCTGCCTTAGTTGGTGCAGTTAATCCAGTTACTGCTGATGCTGATGTAGCACCAGTAACAACAACTGTCACTGTTCCAGCAACCCCAACTGCAAGAGATGCAGTCTTTGAGCCAGCAACTAGTGTTGTATCTGCTGTCGCTTCTGCAATTGTTGATGTAACTAATGACTTTGTGACTGTTCCATCAGCAAATGTTGATCCAATTACTGTTGCAGTAATTGTTTCTCCTGTTAGAATTGGGTTACCAAATACGTCTGTAGCAGATACAGTGATGGTTGGAATAGTTCCAACTGCCGATGCTGCTGGTACTGCAACTGCAACGTTTGATGCTGCCCCTGCAATTCCCTTAATGTAAACAATAGTTGAATATGCGCCATTGGTAATTGTTACTGTTCCAACCTTTACGCTTGTTGTATAAGCATAGACTGTAACTGCTGTTCCAGCAGATGTGATTGAAAGAGTTGATACTCCAGAGGCAATTGTTTTAGGTGCGTCTGTTGTGTGTAGTGCAGTTACAAGTTTAACTGTATCTGATGCTACAAATGACACGACTGTCGATGTGTCTGCTGTTGCTGCAAGCGCTACAGATGTTCCAGATGTAATCTGGTTAGCTGAAGGTACTGCAACTGTTGTAGGTGCTGCAAGTGTTGTTGCGTTAGCTACTGTTGCAACCGTAACGGCAAGCGGTGCTGCCGAAGATGGTGCTACAGAAATTCCAACGATTGCTAGAGCTGCAGCGGTAGCAATTGAGATTTTCTTAAATGAATTCATCATTCTCCTTATTTTAATCTGCCTCTTAATGAGCACAGAATTCTAGTGTAGTGCATTTACTTTTACATGGAATGAACATGGATCTCCACCATCATCCCACTCTTGTGATTCTTCTTCTGTTAGCGGTGGACCATCATGAGTGTTACAAAACACGTCTGATACCCACCCTCTGTCGTAACCATTCTTAAGCCATATTTCAAACTCTAAATGATCTGCATCTATTTGTTCTAGATCCATTCCGAAAGCTCCTCTAGCATAACATGCTTGGGCTTTGCACCCATTATAGTTTTTACAGGGGTGCCAGACTTAAATAGTACCATAGTAGGTATAGAGGTTACTGAATATTCTGCTGATTTGATAGGATTCTCATCAACATTTAACTTTCCGACCCATAGACCAACCTCTTCTGATATCTCATCTAGTATTGGTGAGACCTTTTTGCAAGGTCCGCACCACGGTGCCCAAAAATCTATAAGTACCAGATTATGAGACTCTAGTACAGAATCAAAGGATTCATCTGTGACTATCATTTGTCCTTAAGCTCCTCCGCTGCTGCATTGAATCTATTCATAAAGTCTTGGATTACAAATAGTGTTGTTTCGTGTGCATTCTTTGACATTGCGCTAAATGCTTGCTGATTCTTTTCATCATCAGGCATTGCTGAGACCCATTTTTTATATAGGCCTTCAGCAACCTCCCCAATAATTTCATCCATTACTGTTAACTCAGCCATTAAGTTTTGCCAGCCATGTTGCTTTAGTCGCAGCAAGTTTATCTGCTGCTGCTTTTACTGCTGCATCGTGCTCTGCTTGTGCTTCTGCGATTGCAGAATCAACCTGCGTCTTTAATGCAGCCTTTGCTGCTGCTGCTTGTGCTGCTGCGATTTCTGCAGCACTTGGCCCAGCCTGCGCTGGAGTATATGATAGAGCACCGCTTAAGTTCATAAGCTTTACAAATGTACCTGCTCTGCCTGGAGCAGATAACGCTGTATTCTTAAAAGAATCTAGAATCTGATTGTATGTATGTGAAGGCTTTGAAGATCTTAGCGCCAACCATTGTCCTGCTGCAGTTTGTGTTGCTGCAGATGAACCTGAGATATTCTTCATCACATTTCCTGGAGATGCAACAGTGACATATCCTGTAGCGTAGAAGTCTAGCAATACATCGTTATTGCTTGTGCTTGCAATAAGATTTCCTCTATCAACTGAGCCAACCGCAACTGATGATTCAATACAAGATGGCCAGTCAATCCGCTTATAGTCTGATCCATTTCCTACTGCAAAGAATGTAGCAACATTGATTGCAATAAGATCTTTAATTGTTTGCTCAGTTACTGGCGTCTTAGGGCAATAGTCTGTGCCTGCTGGACCTAGGTTATGATGTCCCTGTGACATGGTGACAGCCTGAATATTATACTTTGAAGAGTTATTCTTTACCCATGTAAGGGCTTTGTCTACTGAAGAAGCTGTAGGATTAATTCTTCCGCCTGTTGGATTATTTCCTACAATTCTAATAAACACAATATTTAAATTTGGATTAGCAAGCAATAGAGTAGAAGCCATTTGTGTTCCATGCTCAAAGCCATTTGAATTGATAAAGTTTGAAGGAATTACTGCTGCACGAGGGCTTTCCTCAAATGATGTTCCGTTTGGACACAATGTAAATTCTAATATACAAACTTGAGTTACAATCTTACCTTGAAGCGATGGCAATGTATCATCGATTCCAGTATCAATAATTGCAACTGATGGTGCCATTGGTGCGGCGCTAGCAGAATATACTGCTAGAGGTAGTGCAAGTGATAGTGATAGTAATGCAGTTATTAGTTTTTTAGTCATGCCTTAATTCTACTAAATATTAGCAGGATGTCAAGGGGTCTCTTTGGTATTCTTATACCATTTGCCAGCGTCAAGCCTGGACTCTAGGGCATCTATTTCGCTTGCATGGTCTATTGACATCTTTTGTGACTCCATTACGTTATTAATGGCAAGACTAAGTAATTCAAGAGTCATTTCCATTCTAACTACTGTCATTTCAAGCTGTCTCAGTCTTTCAGACTTTCTCATTCCATCTTCTCTCTATCTAGTAGTGTAGGTGCAGTTGCCCTACTTCCACAATTTGCACATTCCATGTCCAAAAAGTATGTGGCTATTTCAAAATCTTCAAAAATTACTTTTACATTCCAGATATTGCATCCGCAAGGACATAGGTGTGTTGGTGTTCCTCTAAGATCCATTGCGTGATCGTAATTTTCTGGCTTTAGATCATTAATATCCATAGGACCTGAGTTTTTGAGTTGCTCTATCGCTTCTTCTACAAGATTGATATAGTATATTCCAACTTTATATCTCGCTCTAAACCATTGAACAGCGACAATTACAAAAAATGTACCAGCAATTATAAACAAGGTCTTCATAAATCAATTATACACTAAACTTGAATATATGTATAGGGTGCTGCTACGCTCATATTAAACTCAGTTGCTGCTTCTAATGCTGCCTTTAAGCGTAAGCGTGGATTCTTTTGATTCTTGGTGGCATATAATGCTCCAAGAGCTATCTGTCCGCCGCTTCCTTCTGCCATGTAGTTTACAACATTTTCTCCAACATGAAAGTCTTCATCTATAGTAAAGATTCTGCCACATATTCCAACTATAAAAATTCCGCCCGTATCTTCTTCTGAAGAAGAGCCAATGCTTCCATAGCCATTGTCTTTGAACGCAGCTTTGACTGAATCAATAAACTTAGTTCTCATAAATTTATCTAGGCCAGAGTTTGTTTTTGTTGGAGTATACTTTGGTGGAGCCCAAGAGTACTGAAGTATTTGGCCCATACGAAATGAGTCTGTGAAAGCAACTCCATATTGACCAACTTTAAAAACCTTTGGTTCTTTGCGTGACAGTATCCACCCAGTTTTATCATCTGAGGCGGCATGGTCTGATCCCATGTAAACAACACCATTTTGGGCAATAGCAACAATACAAGTCATATTACTAGTATACTATTTTTATATTTTGGGTGCTAGTCCTCATTGGAATGCAGTTCTACATGTGTTAATTTAAGCATTGTTCCCTCTAATTCTGCCTTAACCTTAATTAATTCCTGCAAAGCCTCAAAATACTTGTCTTTCCATTCACTCAGATCTTTCTCTAATTTATAAAGTTTTATCTGAAGATCTTTAATTTCAAGCAAAAGTTGATCATGAGCCTTATCTGCAGCCTGAGCAATCTTTTCTTTTTTTAGCCTTTTTGAATTTATGTATGCAGTAAATAAACCGCTTATTGAAGCAGCAAATAATGTTATTAGTATTTGATATAAAGAGATATTCATTATATCTATAATTATACCTTATTATTTATATTAAATTAATAATTCAGAAGCTGTTATATCTAGACCAATATACTTCTTTTTTGCAATATGCTCTTTGACATGGTCGGCGCCATATTGTCTACCTGCCAAAATAACAATCCATCTTGGCTCTAATTTATTATCTGTGCAGCCCTGACACAATAATAGATTTATTGCAAGCAAAGAAGATTTTTTAGCAGATAACGCATTCTTACTCTTGTTGCACGAATAGCATAATACTTTTTCCATTTTTAGTTTACCTTAATCCATTTCATGTATTTGTTTCTTTCTATTCTTTGTCTCAACTGCTCTTTTTCTTTCCATTCTTCGGGATCCCATTTTTCTTTTTCTACAAGATATTCAGGATCTCCATCGTATCTATAATGCCAAAATGATCTAATTATGTATTTGTCGCCCTCAATAACATTTTTTACTCCATGATAGTAAGGGGCACCTGATGGGAATACTATCATGTCTCCCGCTTTTGGCTTATAAGAAATAATCTCTTCGTTAGGCTCAACTTGATAAAGTATTTCTCCACCTTCGTAGTTATCATTGATATAAAGATTTGCCGTTATGCCATGCTTAATTCCAGGCATGGACTCTCTTTCTTGCTGATAGTCTGTGTGAAATGGCAATATTAAACCAGTATACTTGACAGCTTTTGGGAAATACTTACAAAGCTGAGGGTCAGATGAGTGCCAATTGGGTAGCTCAAATTTATTTCTTTTTATATAGTCTGATGTTATATCTTTAAAGATTTTACCAAACTGTGTGCTGACATAAACTTTATTTAAATCAGATTCTTTTGTATCAGTATTAAATTCATGAGGTTCTCCAGAGTAGGATCTAGTTATTAAAGTTGTATAATGACCAAATCCGCCCCAAGGCTTCCATAGGTCTTCTTTGATGCTTAAAACATTATCCATAAATACGGAACTATCTTGGATCACATTATGATAAACATCTATCTTTTCATGTAAGGATGTAATATTAAAACTCATTTTATTTGACCACCAGGCTTTCCTTCAAGCTCAACTCTAACTCCATAGGTTTCAAGAATCTTTTTTACCATCTCCACATATTCAATAACCTGCATCTTAATTGATCCATCATACTGAGAAAAATTATCTTCGTATAGTCTAATAGCCAAAAACTCTGGATACTTTACTATATCCATCTGCAGTCCATTTACAGGCTTCTTTAGTTCTCTTATTTTAATTGCCATTTCTTTATTGTAGAATACTGGCTTGTTTGGCTCACCAGTCCACTCATTAATTCCATATTTAAAATGATCTTTATTCTTATCAATAAACATGTTTCTCCTTTATACGCTTCCAAACATCCTTTGTCTTGTGTGCATTCTTTGATTTGTCTAAGGATCCAGAACTTAGATATACTCCGCCCCAAACGCCATAGTCGCTATTTGCAATGCCTTCATCGTGGCAAATTTTAATTACAGGGCAAGATAAACAAGCTTCATCAATATTTTTTGCTATATTTATATCAGACTCATATTTATCAAAAAACAAATTGGTATCCATGCCTTTACATAGCGCTAGATCGTACCACTTAACATCTTCTTTATCTATACCTAAATCATTTAAAATGTTTGACATATTTTTTAGACAGCTTCCAGATTCCTTCTCGGCCTATAGAAAATTTTTCTACTTTGCCCCAAGCATTTTGTCTGTACATTCCATTGATAGATGTATAGCCGCCGTTATCTTTTTTCCATATGACAAGGTCATAGTTATTCCAGAATGACTCCTGTGTTTTTGATTGAGATCTTTTAATAAAAATCTCAACGCCTTTCTCCGTTAAATATAACAAATTACTTTACCTTTTCTAGTACCCGAAGTCGGACTTGAACCGACATGCTGTGAAGCAACAAATTTTAAGTCTGTCGTGTATACCGATTCCACCATTCGGGCATATGCTGGTCCACCAGGTCTCGATCCTGGGACATCCAAATTAACAGTTTGGCGCTCTACCAACTGAGCTATGGACCAATATGCACAAAACCACTGTACTATATAATTATACACTTCGTACAGTGGCCTTGTCAATGATTGATTGGTGATATTTTTACGACATTAATCTTTTTAATTTCGTCATCTATATTAAATATATCATGAATATATTCGCTTGCGTCTTCGGTATTAAAGGCTTCTACTTCTACCTCTACATCCAATTTAATGCGATATTTATTCATAAGATAATTATAGCATTATTTAGCCGATTTTTTATCTACTGCTGAAAATGCGGCATTTATTTCTGCTACCGTCAATTTTCCATCGTCTAGAAAACCTCGTGCAAGCCTTT
>Ga0102875_1000285_pt1 | contig 20186 bp, 10 predicted proteins | sample Colrivmet1547B02_FD_78185 | JGI IMG/M metagenome (GOLD analysis project Ga0102875, IMG submission 78185) | Estuarine microbial communities from the Columbia River estuary - metaG 1547B-02 | ecosystem: Environmental > Aquatic > Marine > Intertidal zone > Estuary | place: USA: Columbia River... | reverse complement strand
TTGTTTTATTAAATCGGTACCAAAGGTGTGGTGTTTGTACAAAAGTCCGGTTAAACCCATTTTCTCGGCGACATTACTTAAAAAGCTGGTGAACCTTTCATGAGTTATTTGTTGCCAGTATTTGCCGTTGTATATGAAAATGACTTTGTTGTAAACTTTCAAGTCCAATTTTTTTTCAAGGACTAACTTCTTAAAAATGTTAATGACAAGCACCGAATATTCTTGCTTTTTTAACTTCGGAAAGGATGTTCCATTGAGCATTTTTTCGTACTTAATATAGTCTTTACTTTCTTCATCAATTGGGTTTCCTTCTTTATCTAGTACTTTCTTTTTGAGCTTATTGATTTCATTTTTCCATTGGACCAATTTTGGCTCTTTCTCTAGAGAAAAGTCCACAACTTCAACAGCATCTAAAAGAAATGCTAAACTTTTTTCTTGAAGTTCTATCTCAGAATCACAGAGATGGTCAGCGTGGTCCTCAACAAGATTCGATTTGGAGACAGTTTTTGAAGATTTGTCTTGTTTTAATCCATTAACATCAAGACTAGGAGTTTTTTTCTTTCTCATAGTCTAGGTTTTAAAGATTTATTTAATGGGAGTTGACTATTATTCCCTTTTATAAGTTTGGGTTGCTCTAATAGTTCCTTTTTTCTTGCGGCATCTTTTTTTGGAAGTAAAAAGACCGAATAAGCTATTGATGTTAATTCGCACATGATTAATTATTTGATTGCTGCGAATTAACGGATAACTTTTAAGGGATATTTTTTAAGATATATATCTCAATATATTTTTAAAATATTTTAAGAATAATTTTTTTCAATATATTCTATAATTTTAATATTGTAATTTGATAATTTTTTAATGTCTTCTTTCCAATCTTTGCCAAACGTATTTGTTAAAAATTTTTGATTATTAATATCAATATCTTTAAAAATTTTATAAAAGTACTGACCCTTATTGTTACATTTTGAAGCACCTATTTTTTCAATTTCAAATTTTATGAAATTTCCTTCAAAGTCCTTTGGCGGTTCTTTTCCATAAGCCTTTAATTCTAACCAATATAATAAAGCCTTTAAATGCACTGAAAATTTCTTTTCTTTAGGAAGCTTTATTGCTTTAATAAAATCTAATTTACCAATTACAGCAGCTAAAATATTCAGGTCCTTTGTTAAAAGTCCTCCCATAAAATCAGAAGTTGTTTTTTGAAAAGGTTCTTTTGATAACCTATCTATAATTGCCGCCTCAAACTCCTTTTTTAATACAGTTCTTGGTTTAGGACTTCCTTTAATTGTATTTATAAATAAAGCATTCATTTCTTCAAATGATTTAGCTCTTAATTCTCCAAATAATTTTCTTTCATCCTGGGTAATTTCTTTCCAATAGTTATGTTGGTTAAAGACATAATCATTCCAAACTTGTTTGTTTAAACTTGTTTTTTCTTGTTTATTTACCTTCATTAATACTTCAACAGCATTTTCTTTAGTTTCTCTACTAATTTCTTTTTGAGAAAAAATAAAATCTAGGTAATTGTCAATGTCTAAATCTTTAATTTCTGAGGTAATTATGAAGTTTTGATTTTTAATTTCAACAATACAATTCTTAATAAGGTTAATTTGGCTGTACCATAACTTATCTTTGTATTTTCCATTAGTGATGGTTGATAAGTTAATATTGAAATGGTCTTTGGATAAGTTATTAGCTAACTCTAATTCTTTTTCAAACGTTTTTTTATTTGATTTCAGTAATTCTATAGTTTGATATAACTGATTTCTTTTTTCTAAAAATTGAGATTCAATTCTGTTTTCTAGTAGAGAGACCACTTCATTACAATTTTCAAAGAATTCTACCTCTGAAACAAAGTTTTTCATTTCTGCTTCCTTTTGTTTTCGAACTAGATAACTTTTAAATCCTGATTCTTTTTTTAAAATGCCAAATAGTAAAATAGCTAAATATTGTATTTCTTTCATAAGTATGATTTTATTTATTTTATAAAGTTAATAAAGTTAATAAAGTTAAACTTTTTTAGGTTAATAAAATAATATCATAGGTGAGGATAAGCTAACTTTCCCATCGTAAAAAGTTAAGAATAGAAAACTTAATTTACATAAAATATAAGAAAAGTTTGTATCTCTGTATCTCCTCAAATTAAAATTGTATTTAAAAGACAATTATCAAATGCAGCAAGTTCATGGCAGACCCAATCATCCACAAACACAAGGAAAGATTGAACGCTATCACAGAACCATTAAAAATGTTGTGAAACTTGATAATTACTTCGCTCTAGAAGAATTAGTAGCTGCTTTACAAAAATTTGTTAACCGATACAATAATGAGCGATATCATGAATCATTAAACAACTTAACACCTGCAGATGTGTATTTTGGAAGAGGTGAAATGATATTAAAGAAAGACAAAAATTCAAGAAAATTGCAATTATTAATCGTAGAAATGAGTACCAAAAATTAAAATTAACAAAAAATAAAAAAAAACATTTATCTTTGAATTATTAACTAAATACTCTCATTGGAAAAGTCCACTTTAGTTTGAAAATATAATATTATGAATACTATTTACAAATTAAAATATTCAAATCGTTATTATATGTTACTTCTATTAGTTTTTCTATTTAGCTTTAACACTTATACGGCTTTCTCCCAAGACTATGGGTTGACATTTAATGGACAGAATTACTCTCTTGACGAAAGGACAGGTCTTAATTTAACACCAAACGAATTTGTGTCTTTTAATAATGAATTTGATATTACATTTGATATTAAAATTGATTTGATGCAAAAAAGTTTATTTGGTTATATTTTAAGAGTAATTAATGATAAACATCAAAATATTGATTTAATTATTTCCAACAATCCTTCATCAAATAGTACGTTTAAAAGTTTAAACATTATAATTGGCACTACCAAATCGGTTGTTCCAATTAATACTACTACATTTAATAAAAATAAGTGGATTAAATTGGGGTTGAAGGTTTCGTTAATTCAAAAGACACTATTATTTTCGGTTCAAGGTTCTACGGTACTTAAAAAGAGTATAAATTTTAAAAATGCAGACTCGTTTAAAGTTATGTTTGGGGCTAATAATTATAAGGATTTTGCCTCTACAGATGTGCCAGATATGAGTATTCGAAATATCAAATTATATGTGAATAAAAACCTTAAGTCTCACTATCCTTTAAATGAAATTAACGGAAGTTTTGCTCATGATAATTTCAGTGAAAATAAAGCTATTGTAACCCATTCAAATTGGATACTATATAGACACCAAGAATGGCAAAAGATTTTTGTAAATGAGGTGACCGGAACTCAATTGATAACAGCTGATACTGTTAATAACATTCTTTATTTACTTAGAAATAAAGATTTATTAGTGTATAATATTGAAAAGAATGAGCAAATAATAAATAAATATAAAAATTCTCCCATTTATTTAACCTCAGATCACAGGGCAGTTTATAACTATCAAGACAAAAAAATATATTGCTACTTAATTGACAGAAATGTAGTTTCTAAATTAAATATTAAAACAGGAGTTTGGGAAGATGAAGCTGTTTTTAGAAAAGAAAGACATAAACAAAAATACCAACATCATAACAGTATTTATAGTATGGTTGATAATTCTGTATATACTTTTGGGGGTTATGGGCAATATACCTATAACAATGAAGTTAGGCGTATTGATTCAAAACAAGGTTTATCTGAAGTATTAAAAACAAACTCTTCAATATTTCATCCTAGATATTTGGCTGGAATAGGGGAGCTTAACGACACCATCTATATCTTGGGTGGATATGGCAGTGATTCCGGTAGCCAATTGTTAAATCCAAAAAGCTATTTTGATTTATTAGGGTATGTTATTAAGGAAAAAAAATTCATCAAAAAATTTGAAATATCGCATGTTTTAGAAGATATGATTGTAGGGAACAACATATGGATTGATAAAAAAAACAGAAATTTTTATGCATTAATTTCGGATAAAACAAAATCTAAAGGTTATTTACAAATATTGAAAGGAAATATTGATAATTCTAAAGTGGAATTAGTAGGAAGCAAAATACCTTATGATTTTTTAGATGTGAAGTCTTTCGCAACTTTATATTATTTTCCAAAGAAAAAAAAGTTTTTGGCATATACCTCTTTTTTAATGGATTCAACCAAGACACAATTTAAAATATATTCTATTGAATACCCTCCTATAGTTAAAAAAGACATCCTAGCTCAATCCGATGTAAAAAATGTTAAAAATATCTTTTATTACATAGCCTTTATGTTGCTATTTGTATTAGGACTTGTATGGTATTTTTACTCAAAAAAACACAAAGCCACAATTATTGTTAGTGTGAATGAAAAAGATACAGTCCATTTTAATGATTCTATTTCAAAAGTTAACGATATTGATTTTGAACTAATTTCTAGTGATGTGGATTATCAAATAATATTTTTTGGAGGCTTCCAAATTATAGATAATAAACAAAATGATATAACGAATAAGTTTCCACCACTTTTAAAAGAACTTTTTTTATTAATATGGTTATATAGCCTTAAAAATAATAAAGGAATATCTCCTGATAAATTAATTGAAATCATATGGTATGATAAAGACATTAAAAGTGCTCAAAATAATAAATCTGTTAACATAGCTAAATTAAAAGGGCTGTTGAGTGAGGTTGGTAATTGTAAATTAACATGTGATACGGGATACTGGAAAATTAAATTTGATCCAAAAATACTTAAAAATGATTATTTTGAAGTAATGCAAATTATGGAAACTAAAAGAAAGGAAATTAAAAAAAATCATATTAACCATTTGATTAAAATAACCAAAAAGGGCTCTTTTTTGCTTAATTTAAATTATGAATGGTTGGATAATTTTAAATCTGATGTTTCGGATAGAATAGTTGATACTTTGGTCGATTTTGGAGAAAATTTCACTATTGAAGAGGAACCAGATTTTATGATTAACTTGGCTGATTCTATATTTAATTTTGACTCAATAAACGAAGAAGCAATGTTTTTCAAATGCAAAGCTCAATATATAATGGGTAAGCACAGTTTAGCTGAAAGTACATTTAAGAAATTTATAAAAGAATATGAAATTCTTTACGGTCAGGAATATGAATATTCTTTTGTTGAAGTGCTCAAAATGAACTCAAAAAAAAACTAGATTCAAAATAAAATTAACGACCAAGAGTTTTAGGAATAAAAAATTTAGTAAATTAATTTTGTCAATGTTTTTAACTTTTACTAAAGTTGTTAATGGTTGCGTTTATACATTTTCCTAAATACCAATTTATTTGCGATTTGATTGCTATATAATCTGGCTCTAGATAAATGAAGATTTCATCATTTGTTTCGTTATTATCCAAATTGTTTTGCGACCGAGTTTCAGGTAAGTACTTTTTTTCTTCAATCTTTCAAGCTGCACAGCTTGTCCCTTATCAGTAATACTGCCTACGTGAATCTCTATTAAAACTGCATCTTGGCATCAAAATCAAGTTAGTTATAATTCTGAAAGTAGTTGATAATCAAAAAATTTATTGTTGCTAAGTCTTTTATTTTTGCTTTAATTCATTGGTCATTGAATAAGGGAAATCGCTTTCGTTAACTCCTTTGCTCTTATTCGGTTCCGAAGACATTATTAAATTAAATGTTCCGCCATTTGTAATATCAGAATGATTCAAATAGGTTTTTGTGTGTGTTTTGCCATTTAGTTTTGCTTTTTGTACATACCGATTTTCTGCGCTATTATTTCCAGCATTTATCACAAATGTTTTACCGTTTTCAAGATTTAGTGTAATCTTTTTAAAAAGTGGCGCACCTAGCACATATTGATTCGTACCTGGTGCAACTGAATACATTCCCATAGCCGAAAAAACATACCAAGCCGAAGTTTGTCCGTTATCTTCATCGCCGCATAGTCCGTCAGGTGATGGCGTGTATAGTTTATTCATAATTTCTCTGACATGATATTGCGTTTTCCAAGGTTCGCCAGCATAATTATACAGGTAAGGCATGTGTTGTATAGGTTGATTTCCATGCGCATATTGTCCCATGTTCATTATCAACATCTCGGTAATTTCATGAATCTGTTTTTTGTAATACGAATAATCAAAAGTAGGAGGTGCTTCGAAAACGGAATCCATTTTTTCAATAAACTTAGTTTTTCCACCCATCAAATCAATAAGACCTTGCACATCGTGAAACACACACCAAGTCCAGTGCCATGAGCATCCTTCGGTAAAGGCATCTCCCCATTTATCAGGTTGGAAAGGCGATTGGAAAGTACCGTCTTCGTTTCTGCCTCGCATAAAGTTCACCGATTTGTCGAATACATTTTTATAGTTGTGAGCTCTTTTTGCAAAGGTGTCAATTTCACTTTGTGGTCTGTTTAGCGCTTTTGAAAGTTTCCATATATTGTAATCTGCAAAGGCATACTCCAATGTTCTGGCTGTATTCTCTTTTTTCCCCACATTATAAGGTACGTAGCCTAATTTGTTGTAATAATTTACTCCAAACCTCCCTACAGAGCTTAATGGTCCTTCGTTCTGGCTATTTTTTACTATAGCTTCGAAAAGCGTATTTATCTCTTTATTCGGAATGCCTTTCATGTAAGAGTCCGCAATAATAATAGCTGAATTTGAGCCAACCATACAATCTCGATGACCTGGACTAGCCCATTCGGGTAACCAGCCACTTTCTTTGTAGGCATTTGCCAACCCTTCCATAATCTGGCTATTTAGTTCCGGAAATACGATAGTTAATAGCGGAAATGCTGCTCTGAAAGTGTCCCAGAATCCATTATCGGTAAACAAATAACCATCTAACACTTTTCCGTTGTAGGGGCTATAGTGAACAATTTTAGTGTCTTTGTCGAATTCGAAAAACTTGCGCGGGAAAAGCATGGTACGATACATAGCTGTGTAGAAGGTGGTCAGCTGCGCATCGGTGCCGCCTTCAACGGAAATTCTGCTTAATTGCTTATTCCATTCCGCTTTGCCCTTTTGTACTATCTGGTCGAAAGTGTTATCTCCAATTTCTCTTTCAAGGTTAAGTTCAGCTTGCTCCAAACTTATAAATGAAGAGGCGATTTTAAGATTTACCTGCTCGTTTGCTTTTGTTTTAAAGCGGATTATACTGCCCGAATGTTTGCTTTCAACTTCCAATTTATCCTCCAAAATAGTCCCGTCTTCTACCGTAAAGGATTGATCAAAATCCTTATCAACATGTATTACAAAATAATTCTTGAAATTAGACGGAACTCCACCTGTAGCATTACAGGCAAAGCCAATAATTTTACGTTCCTTAGGAAAAACCTTGATATAAGAATTTTTGAAAAATCCATCTACAATTAAATAGGCTTTATTTGTTTGTGGATAGGTAATTCTAAAGCAAGCGGCTCTTTCAGTAGGAGTGATTTCAACTGTTGTATTGTAATTAGCTAAATAGGCTTTGTAATAATGAGGATTAGAAATCTCCGCTTTGTGAGAATACCACGATTCCCGTTTATCTTCGTCGAAAACCAAATTCTCGGTCGTTGCAAAAATCGAAAAAGCACCATAGTCATTGATCCATGGTGAGGGTTGGTGTGTTTGTTTAAAACCTCTAATTTTGTTAGCAGCATATTGGTAGCACCATCCATCGCCCATTTTGTTGGTTAGGGGTGTCCAAAAATTCATTCCCCAAGGCATAGCAATGGTCGGATAAGTATTCCCATTTGATAATTCCTTTTTTGAATCGGTTCCTACTAATGGATTAACATACTTGGTTAAATCCATAGATACTTGTCCATTGATTAGTATGCTTTTAGTCAAAAAAAACACTATTAAAAATTTTAACCTCATTTTAGTTTTTTTTATTATGATGTATTATTCTGTTTTTTTGCAATTTTATTTGGATAGAATAGTAAGTTATTGAATTACTTTTTTTATTCGTTTATCCCCCAATTTTTATTTGGTTGTTTACCCAATGCCAGTTTAAGAGTACCTCCTTTAGCGAAAATTTCATGGGGAAAACAAAATTTTGTCCAGTTTTTCCCATTTAGTTCAGCACCCTGAATGTAGTCGTTTTCAGGTAGATTATTCATTGTTTTTATAACAAAACTCTTTCCATGATAGTATTTAGTATTGAGCTGTATTTTAATTTCATTAAATAGTGGTGAAGTAATTTCATATTGTGAATTTAACGACGCGCCACCATCCATTTGAAACAATCCGATGGACATCAATACCCCCAAAGCGCCCATTTGTCCTTGATCTTCATCACCATTATATCCACCATAAGGTGTAATATCGCCGAACGCAGTTTCTTTTACCTCACGAACCCACTTTTGCGTTAACCAGGGTGCACCGCTGTAATTAAACAGATGAGCCATCTGACACGAAGGCTGGTTTTCGTAATCTACCCAGCTGATAGCATGATTGTTATGGGGCGCTACGAAGTGGTTTGGTTTGGCTTTAACAAAGCTACTATCGAGAAATTGAGTGTATTTCTCTTTACTTCCAACTAACTTGATCAACCCGGCTAAATCGTGGGGAACAAAATTGGTGTAAATAGCGGAGTTGCTTTCACAAAATCCTGGTGAATTAAATGATTCGCCAATGGGTTTAAAATTTGCAATCCAGCTTCCGTCAATGTTTCGTGGGTGCATGAACTGCGTTTGTGGATTCCACAGATTTTTGTAATTTTCAGCACGTTTATTAAACATTTCAAAATCCGAATTTTTCCCAAGTGCTTTTGCCAATTGACCAACACACCAATCTTGATAGGCATATTCCAAGGTCATAGAAGCGCCATCAAGATGCATTCCTTTGCCTTCAATACCTTCGGGCACATAGCCTCGTTCGAGGTAGTAAAACATCCCTCCACCTTTGGGGTTTCCCCCAATTTCGTAACCGGCACGGTCGCGTATTCCACCTAAGAATGCATTCTTGTAGAGGCCTTCGTAGGCTTTTTGTACATCGTAGTTGCGTATGCCTTTGTTGTATGCCGAAGCAAAGAAAGATGCAGCAGGGTCGCCTATCATTACAAAGGTATAATTTCCTCCCGATGGCCCTCGGGGAATTAACCCCCCATGCTTATACATTTCCACCATACTGGCACAAAATTCATCCATAATCTCAGGATAAACCATCGACCAAAGGACATTCAGGTTCCAATGACTTCCCCACCACGCATCAAAGTTGTATTGGTTGTGTTTGGGCTTCCCGTTGGCTCCAAGCTCAATCTGACGAATAACAGGAGAATTTCCTGTCATGTCGCAGTATTTTCCATCTACATCACTACTAATTTTACGTCCAAGTAAAGAATGCCAGAGATCGGTATAGAATTTTACTTTTTGTTTTTCGGTACCGCCTTTAATTTTTATACGGCCCAAATAATTGTTCCACTCCTTGTTCGACTCAGCAACAACTCTGTTGAAATTCCAATGCCCTATTTCACTTTTCATATTCAAACGGGCTTGTTCAATACCCGTGTACGAAATAGCTACTTTCATTAACAATGTATTGCTCTGATTTTTATCGAAATTGACATAGGCTCCAACTCCTTCACCTTGTATGCTTTCCGATTGCAAGTTGGGCAATTGTCCTTTTTCCCAAGTACCAAATTTTGATATTGGTTGATTAAATCGAGCTACAAAATACACATAGGTGGGTTTTGACCGACGAATATTGGAAGCCATTAAACTGTAACCAGCTATTTCATAATCATTTATTTTTTGCACCATAGCCAAATCCATAGGCCCTTGTCCTAGAGTAGCGCCAACATCGAAAATAACATATTTGGTAGTATCTTTTGGAAATGTATATTTATGAAAGCCCACTCTGCTGCTTGATGTCAACTCTGCACGGATATTGTAATCTTTGAGGTAAACGCTGTGGTAACCGGGTCGAGCTACTTCGTCACTATGGCTAAAAGAAGATTTATACGCCTCCATTCCCAAATGCCCTTTGAATTTACCAACCGTTGGCATTACAGGAATACCCGACAATTGCCATTCGTGCACATGCGAAAAACATCTTACTGAAAGAGTGTCATAAAGATATCCTGCTTTCCAGTCGCCTTTTACCCAAGTATCCGGGCTTAAACTCACCATGCCAAATGGTCGGGCGGCAGAAGCAAAGAAAAACCACCGCGATTTATGCGAATCTATAAAAGGATTGACATATTTAGTTAAATCTTGTGCTGTTGCTTTGTACGCAAAGACTTGAACAACAATAGAAATAAAGATTATACTCTTTCTATATAAACGATATTTCATTTTACTTATGCTATTTTATTCGAGATTATATAGTTTAGTTTGTTATTGATACTTGTTTATTTTATTATCAGTTTTGTAGTACTTATTTTTTGGCCCGATTGAACCGAAACCATATAGACAGAGCTTTTCAACAAGCCAGCAGTATTTATATCAATCAAATTTTTCCCTGAAAAATTGGTTTGATAGACTACTTGTCCCTGAAGATTGTAAATTATTACTTTGAAAATTTCAGATTCATTTGCGCCATCCACTTTTATAGTAAGCTTGTCCTCTTTCAATGGATTTGGAAAAACACTAACGCCTGATAAATAAATATTTGTTTCTGTGTTTAATGTCCCATCAGCAATAATATGATCAATTTTAGTGGTAACACTTGCCGTTTTGGTGCGATAAATACGAAAATAATTGATGGCGCTAAAATCTGGTGTGCCCCCCGTTATTCTAGCAGTACTAAAAGGCAATGTTACCAAATTCCATCCATTTTGCAAGGTGGCAATACTAATATTCCAGTTAAATTCATTTATATCAGCTGCTCCACCACTACCTAGTTCAACTTGATTGCCTGCAGCAAATGAGCTTATGTCCGATACAAAATACCAGAATTGCAGATTTCCGTTTGCTATGTTTGAATCGGTATTAATAGGTGGAGAAAAAACTTTTATAAAATCATTTGTATTTAATCCAACCGATTGTAGACTAGCAGTCCCTACTTTTTTGTCGATACTGTTTAACGTTAATGTGTTCGACGATGTCCAGTCGGTATTCGAATCGCAAGTAGAAATAATTTTATTTACGGGGCGTGGATTTACAGTAATAGCAGCAATAGCATTTCTGCCACCATCCTGAGTAGTTACTGTAATATTGCAAGTGCCTGGTGCTACTGAAGTAACCAATCCAAGCAAGTTAACGGTTGCCACACTGGTATTACTCGAGGTCCAAGTTGTATTTTGGTTTGATGCATTTGCTGGTAAAATCATTGCCGTAAGTTGCTGTTGGTTATCCATTGCAATTGTTGCAGTAGTAGGAGACACCGCTACACTGCTCACAAATATCTGATTAGTTGTAGTAATTGCCGTAGTTGCAGTTCTTCCACCATCTACAGTAGTTACTGTTATCGTAGCTGTCCCAACTGAAACGGCAGTAACCATTCCTGTTGCACTTACGGTGGCAACTGCTGGATTATTTGAGGTCCAAATAAGGTTTTTATTACTTGCATTTGCTGGTGCTATTGTTGATGCTAGTTGTTGCGATGGACTACCTACGCTAAAAGTTAAAGAAGCTGGTAGTAGAGTTATTCCTGTAACTGGAATATTGGCGGATACAAGTTCACCATTTCCGGCCCAACTTGCCAATATGTTGTAAATATTTCCGGTTCTTTGTTCTGGTATTGTGATGTTTGCGACAGCATTAGCACCAAGCCTGTCTTCCAGTTGTTTGTAATACAGACTTCGTGTATTCACATGAACACCAGCGGGCCCTGATCTTTCCCAAAATCCACGAAAAATAAAACCGGGGTAATTAGCAGGTTTAAATGTAGGAACGGTATATTCAGTGCCAATACTTCCAATTAAAAAATTTTGAGATCCCCTAGAGGCGTCATTTACTAAACCTCCGCATTCGAGATTCCAACCAACCGTTTGTGCTCCACACCAAGCATGACCATTAGATAAATCAAATATATTAATTGCCATATTAGATTGAGGTGCTTTTATATTGTCGAATAATGTGCCGGTAGCCCAACGATAATGAGGACCCAATGCACTCAGTCCGTTTGCGCTATAGCAATCAACAAATACATTGGGACCAGGCATTCTGGCGTGAGTTACAAAATCATGTCGCCCGTAATCGGAATAACAACGCTGAAAAAGAACGCGTGTAGAGCCTGCATCCAAGCTAAAACTATAACGCCATCCACCAGAAATGGTTCCCCGTGGATCAATATACGCACATTCTTGAACAGTGAGATTCATCACTCCCCAAGTCATTACAGCCGATTCGGATGTGCGAGTTACTGTAACACCATGAATCCAACTATTATCCAAAAATCGGGGTCTTATTCCTACCCGCAATCTATTTCCATTACTTGACACCCCGGGACTCCCTCCATCTTGAATCCCCACGATACGCAAATCTTCAACACCGCATTTGTTTAATCGTCCGGTTGTGGTGTATTTTGTTATTTGCCCCCCACCATATAAGGTCTGCATGGGTTGCACTATCGAACAGTCGATGGTAATTGTATTGCCATTTTTTGCAATTATTTTACGTTTAAATCCAATGTTGAAAGCTCCGGCATTTGCATTCCAATAATCACTTTCTCCTGGCGGAGCTACATATAAAATATATCCATTTTCGTCCACTTTGAGATCCGAAAACCAGGTTGCATTTGGAGTAAATTTTACTATTATATTATCTCCTACAGCATAATTACTTGCGTTGGCTACCGTAAATGTTTTTGCACCAGTCCCTACATAATCATCGGTAATGCGTTGCAAATTAGTCTCGGATGTGGATTGAGAAAATGGCTCAAGGGTTATCATGGTGTGATTCAAAGCGAAATCTGAATAAAGAATTGTTCCATCAGCTCCCTGTCCTTCGCCACGCAACACTACTCCGCTGGCCCAAATCCTCAATGCATAACCCATTCCATCAGAGAGCACAGGAATATTTCCATCATTCAATCTGTAAGTCCCATTTTTAAGCAATACCGCTCCTCTAAATCCATTAGCATCAAGTGGCATTGCACAAACCTGGTCAATAGCACCCTGAATTCGAGTTCTATCTTCGCCTGAAGGGGTTGGATACAATGTCATTTTTACTGGCACTTCTCCTACCGGCACTCCGCTAGCACCATCCATATAACCAACATTCGAAAAATCGGGCAAGGTATTATTTTCATTTGTCTGGTAATTATTTGCATAGTTCGCATATACTAATCTTCCGTTTGTGCCAGGATAAACCAAAGTTGATTCTACTTGCGAATAAGAGCTTAATGCAGTTAAAAATTGAAATACCAAAAATAAATGTTTAATTTTCATCATAAGAATGAGTTTTAAATATAATAAATAATGAATAATTTGTAAATATAAAATCAATTAATTAATTTATTATTAATTAATGATTAATTTGAAAGGTTTTTTGAATAATAAACGACAATCATTAATTTTTTAAAAAAATTAATGATTTATTAATGCATTGTTAAGTACTGCAAACTATTATTGCGAATATATTGTGCATTTATTATAAAATTAAAACACAGTGTTGCTATTTATATTGTATTTTTACTTGTATAAAATATTCCAAGTACAATTGTATTATTTATGAAATCAAAAAAAATTGTTTCTCTTTTTATATTGTTTTTAGCAATAGGGTATTCAAATTCAGTCTCTTCACAAAATCAACTTGATTACAAAGTGATGATGGGATATCAAGGATGGTTTTTAGCTCCTGGAGATGGTTCTACGACAAATAATCCTTGGAATCACTGGTTTAGAGGCGGCACTGCCGCTACCCCAGACGCAGCAAATTTAACTGTAGATATGTGGCCTGATATGTCTGAATATACAGATAAATTTAACACTAATATGACCTATGCTAATGGCTCAAACGCTCAATTATTCTCCTCCTACAGCTTGAGTACGACACGCAAACATTTTGAGTGGATGAGCAACTATAACGTGCATGGTATTTATTTGCAACGTTTTTTAAGTGCTGTAGAACTTCAAACTTCAGGTATGTTTAGAGCAAAAAACAAAGTACTTAATAATGTAATGACTTCGGCTGCAGAATATAACCGAAAGTATGCGGTTATGTATGATGTGAGTGGAGTAACTGATGCTACTATGTATGCGAAAATTGTAGCAGATTGGGAATATCTTGTTAATACCTATGATATCCTTAATAGGCCGGAATATGTAAAACAGAATGGAAAACCAGTAGTAGCTATTTGGGGTATTGGTTTTAAAAACCGTGGTTTAACAACGGCGACATCTCAAGCAATAATTGATTATTTCAAGACTAATGCTGCTCCTCAATACCGTGCTTATGTTATGGGTGGGGTACCTGAACATTGGCGTACACTATCTGGTTCTTCAGAAACGGGTGCTGGATGGACAGCCGTCTATAACTCACTTGACATGATTAGTCCATGGTCAGTAGGTAGGTATTCTAATAATAGTGGTGCGGATAGTTTCAAAACTAATAATATAGTACCTGATTTGGCAGCGTGTAACAATAATAATAAAGACTATATGCCTGTTATTTGGCCAGGATTTTCCTGGAAAAATTTAAAATCTAATTCTACACCACCATCAATTGAAACATTAAACACTATACCACGTAATGGGGGTCAATTTTATTGGCGTCAGGCGTATAATGCTGTGCAAGCGGGTGTGAAATTTATTTATGTAGCCATGTTTGATGAAGTTGATGAGGGTACTGCCATGTTTAAAATTACGGACATAACAGCAAATCTCCCTATTCAAGCTAATGATAGACTGGTATCTTTAGATATTGATGGTGTTAATTTACCTAGTGACTGGTATTTAAGATTAGCGGATCAATCGCAGAAAATGTTGAATGGAACCATTCCTTTAACTAGAAATATTCCGATTACACCTCCATTTACATTAGCAGGTAATGGTGCTGAGTTTATAACACAGCAAAATAGCCTTACAATCTACCCAAATCCTGCAGATTCAGAAATATATATTAATTTTTCTTTACCTGAGCCATCTGATGTTGGGATTTCTATAATTAATTATATGGGGCAACTTGTTTTGCAAAATAGTGACAAGAAAAAATTAGATTCAGGAGGTCATACGATAAAAGTCCTTGTTGAGTCATTGAGTAAGGGAGTTTATTTAGCAAGAATAATTATTAATAATCGTGTATTTGTGAGAAAAGTAATTATAGAATAAATTTTAAACATAAAAACGGTTATCAACTAAATACACTTTGATAATGAAGCATTTTACTTTTTCTTTTCTTTTCTTGCTATTTTATTGGGGTTATTCGCAATCAAAACATGGATTGTCTAGCAATTATCCTTCCTATAAAGGGCTAGTTATGGCTGGATATCAAGGCTGGTTTCGTACCCCAGAGGATGGTTCAGGAAAAGGCTGGGTGCATTATGGTAAAGCGGGGAAATTTGATTTTCAAAATGTTACTATTGACGTTTGGCCAGATGTTTCCGAATATAAAAAAACATATACTACGTCATTTACTTATCCTAATGGTGAAAATGCCACTGTTTTTAGTTCTTACGACAAAAACACTACGGATTTGCATTTTAAATGGATGAAGGAATATGGTATCGATGGGGTTTTTATGCAACGTTTTTTTGGGGTTGCAAGAGCTAATAATGAACTTAATAAACCCCAGGATATAATTCTAAAAAATGCTTTGCAAGCCGCAAATGAGAATAATAGGGCTATCGCCGTAATGTATGATTTATCGGGCTTAAAACCAAAAGGAGAAGATTGTTCCGCCATAATTGAAGACTGGAAGATGCTAGTAGATCAACTTAAAATCACCAATCAAGGAAAAAATCAAAATTATCTTTTTCATAATGGCAAACCTTTAGTAGCCATTTGGGGGGTAGGATTTCCCGATCGTCCTTATGACACAAGAAAAATAGGGATTAATGTTTTAATAGATTTTCTTAATAACGATCCTGTTTATGGAGGATGCTCAGTTTTATTAGGTGTTCCCACTTATTTTAGAGAATTAAATAAAGATTGTTTGCCGGATCCTTATTTGCATGAGATCATTGCCTCTGTAGATATTGTTATGCCTTGGATGGTGCAACGATTTACCCCATTGGTTCACAACATTAAAGACCATTTAAGGGACCATATCATACAAGATATTAAATGGACAAAAGAGCACCGCGTTGATTATGTCCCAGTAATTTACCCAGGGTTTAGTTGGCGAAATTTATCTCTAGCAAGACCAGAACTAGCCAGATGTACCGCTTATGATGCTATACCTAGATTAGGGGGTAAATTTTATTGGGATCAAATGACAGCTTCCATTGAGGCTGGAAGCAAGATGATCTATGTAGCCATGTTTGATGAAATTGATGAAGGTACCGCCATATTTAAAGTTTCGAACACACCTCCAAATAGTGATAAGGCACATTTTGTTAGTAATGGTGGACTACCATCTGATCATTATTTATGGCTGACGGGACAAGCAGCAAAAATGTTACGAAAAGAAATTCCCTTGCAACAAGAAATTCCCATTAGAAATTAGAATTGTTCATTAAGATTATACTTTTATTCTTGTGTGTTTTTGGTTTGTCATAGTTTTTTTTTGGTTTTTTTCCTTTAATAATAAATTGAATACGTAATGATTTATATGTATGCCCTTTTTAAAATAAAAGTATGGGTATTAAAAAAATAGTCAATTTTTTATAGATTTACTTTTTTTTAATAAAAATAGTTCGCAATTAATCAAAAATTAATGAAAAATTAATGTTTACTCTTTTTATTTGTAAAATAAATTTCAAATTAATTTAATTAACAAAAAAATTATCGTTTATGAAAAAAAATACTTTTTTTACTTTATGCCTATCTTTATTTTTATTAGGTACTGTGTCAGCCCAACAAACAGTATGGGTTGCTGCAACCGCTTCAGGAGCTGCTAATGGTACAAGTGAAGCTGATGCCTATGGTTCTTTAGCTACTGCTCTCTTTGATATAAATTCAGCAGGCGATATTTTAAGGGTTGTGGGAACTGTTCCTGCTGGAGCCCAAAATTTAAGTTTAACAAGTGCAACATCAATTAATAAAAATTTTCAATACACCATAGAAGGTGATGCGGGAGGTTCTACTCTAACTGGTACTAATGGTCTTACAAGAATGTTTACAATCAACGCTGCTTCTGCTGGTCAAAACGTAACTTTTAAAAACATCACTTTTTCTGGGTCGACAGGTTCTACAGGAGCAGGAGGAAGTGTATTATTTACTAATCAGGCTAATGTTACTATAAATTTTGAAAATTGTAGGTTTATAGGTAATTCCTTGGCATCAAGCGTTACAGTAGGTGGTGGTGCTCTTAATATTACTAATTCTACAGTAACTATTATGGATTGCCTTTTTAAAGAAAATCAAGCCCTACAAAATGGAGGTGCTATTGCTATTTACAATACTTCTAATGTTACCATGACTGGGTGTACTTTTTATAAAAATAGTACAACAGGTACAACTCAATCATTTGGTGGTGCTGTTTTGTATGTTACTGGTGCTGCTGCAGTTGTCAATGTGGATCATTGTACCTTTTTTCAAAATAATATAGGACATCCAAACCAAGATTATGGCACAATAAGATCAGATAATGGGAATACTACCATAACAAATTCTTTATTTTATGATAATAAAGTGACAAACACTACTGTTAGCCCCCCTGTCCTAGGTGGTCCATCAGACTGGGGTGCTGCGCCATCTGGCATACAAACTTTCTCTAAATCTTTAGGGCAATGGATAAGTGCCAACATAGATAATGTAACAGGTGGTTCTATTGTGAAAAAAAATACATCTGCTGCTCCATTTGATGTAGCTGCTAATTTAGCATCTTCCAATTTGACCTATAATGATGCACTTGGTAAAGTTACCTATAATGCTCCAACTGTTGCTGGTGAAAATTCACCAATACGTTTTGTATCTTCTAGTGTCGATGCAGGCGCATGGCAATCGGGTTTATCTTTATCGGTAAAAGACAATGAATTTGCTGCTAATTTTTCTGTTTCCTACAATTCTCAATCAAAAAACATAAGAGTACTGCATTCCAATGATGATTCGACTTCTTTAGAAATATATAATTTAATGGGAAGCAAAGTAATCTCTCTTACAAACGCGAGCAAAGAAGAAAACATCAATGCGAGTGCTTTACAATCTGGAGTTTATATTTTAGTTATTAAAGGTTCAGAAAATAAATCTTTTGCTAAAAAACTGGTAATAAATTAATTAGGCATTATTAAGTAATTTGCAAGTACAGGGTTTTGTTTATGAAACCCTGACTTGTAATTATTAACATACAATTGATGATTTAATAGGTATTGAAATATTACTATGAATAAAAAAATAAGTATTATGGTAAAAATTAAATGGTGTTTGTTCTTATTCTTGTTTCCACTTCTAATTTTTTCCCAGGATAAAATTATCAAAGGGAAAGTGGTAGATAATTTTGGTTTAGGCATACCAGGTGTAACAGTTATGCTTAAGGATTCAAATAATGCAACAACAACAGATTTAGACGGAACATATTCAATAGCAACCGGAAAAATTAAAAATGGAGTTTTGGTGTTTAGTTATCTTGGATATACCTCTAAAAATATGATTTTTAATAATCAAACCAATACCATTAATGTGTCCTTGTTAGAAAAGGAAGAACAACTCGATGAAGTGGTCGTTACCGCTTTAGGTATTAAACGAGAAAAAAAATCGTTATCCTACGCTACCCAAACTATCGATACCCAAGATATGACAGAAGCTAGGTCTACCAATTTTGTAAATGCGCTATCGGGAAAAGCGTCGGGGGTTCAAATTGTAAAATCAGGCACTCCTACAGGATCAAATAGGGTAGTGATTAGAGGAATTACATCAGTAACAGGAGATAATCAGCCTTTGTATGTGATTGATGGCATTTCTCTTGATAGTGGCCAGGGCGATGGTTCCGTTTCCGTTTGGAATGGTGGTGGTAGTAATACCGCTGTATCTGACATTGACTATGGTAGCCCATTATCTCATATTAATCCAGACGATATAGAGAACATAGAAATCTTAAAAGGACCAAATGCCGCTGCGCTATACGGTTCGAGAGCGTCAAATGGGGTGATTTTGATAACAACCAAAAAGGGTAAAACCAATAGTAGTTTAGGCGTATCCATCAATTCAAATTCATCCTTTACGAGCAATAGAGAATATCCATATTACCAATATGTTTATGGTTCAGGTAGTGGTGGTAGATTAGTAACTAGTGCTGCTAGTATTGATCCAGTCACTGGCTTACCTAGTGTAGCAGGGATTACTAACACTAGGGCTTATGGAGCTCTAATGTTAGGACAAGATATTTTGGACTACACTGGAACACCGTCAAAATATCTTCCAAAACCTAATAATATTAAGGAGTTATATCAAATAGGATTTGTAAAAACCAATAGTATTGCCATTGATAAAGGCGGAGATCAAGGTTCTTTCAGACTCTCTTTTGCCAATACTTCTGGAGACCATGTTATGGAAAATATGGAAGTACAGAATAGAAACAACTTAACCTTTAGAGGATCACAAAAAATTTCAAATGCGCTTTCAACTGACATGAGTGTGTTATACACCAATAATATAGTAAAAAACCGGATGTACCAAAATGGAAGCGAACGGAATCCCGCAAATAATTATATGTACATGTTACCGGATATGGGTAGTGATAATTTACTTCCTTATTTAACGGATAATAATGTGGCATATGCCTCTCCAGGAAATGGTCCTTTTAAAAACCCCTATTGGAACTTATATGAAAATAGTAATCAAGATGAGGCAAATAATTTAATTGGAAATGTTACTTTAAAATGGGATATTACAAAGGAACTTAGTCTTAAATCAAAAGTTAATGGCGCCGTAAATCTTGTAGAGGGCGAAGAGTTTAATAATATGGGAGCTGCTTATGATCCGGATGGTTTTTATAGAACATTTAATAACCAAACCCAAAACTGGAATTATGAAGCAATTTTAAATTATAATAAGAAAATTAAAGATTTTTCTATTGTTGCCTTGTTAGGGGCCAATAGGTTTGATTTGTCCTCTTCTCAAAGACAAACAAGAATAAACAGCTTGTTAGTTCGTGATGTAAGGAGTTTGGCAAATTCTAATGGTATACCAGAAGTAGTAGAAATAGATGCTAGAAAAAGGGTAAAT
>Ga0102875_1000281_pt1 | contig 20248 bp, 15 predicted proteins | sample Colrivmet1547B02_FD_78185 | JGI IMG/M metagenome (GOLD analysis project Ga0102875, IMG submission 78185) | Estuarine microbial communities from the Columbia River estuary - metaG 1547B-02 | ecosystem: Environmental > Aquatic > Marine > Intertidal zone > Estuary | place: USA: Columbia River... | reverse complement strand
TTTCCCTTTGAATTTGACTTCCAATGTTTCCGCATTGTAGCGTTTTCCTTGACAGGTTTCACAGGTCACATAGACGTCAGGTAAGAAGTTCATTTCTACGAGTCGTAGTCCACCTCCATTGCATGTTTCACATTTACCACCAGCTACATTAAAGGAAAATCGGCCGGGTTTGTAGCCCCGTATTTGCGCTTCCGGTAGTGACGCAAATAAACTTCGGATTTCATCGAATACCTTCGTGTAGGTAACCGGATTGGATCGTGGCGTTCTTCCAATAGGGCTTTGATCGATGTCAATTACTTTATCTATGTGTTCGAGTCCAGCAATCGAATTATAGGGTAGCGGTTGACCAAGGCTTTGGTAAAAATGTTTTCTTAACGCAGGGTACAACGTTTGATTGATTAAGGTAGATTTTCCGCTACCCGAAACTCCAGTTACGCATGTTAAGGCACCCAGGGGGAGTTTCAAGCTTACATTTTTTAGCGTGTTCCCTGAGGCGTTGGTTAAGGTTAAGGTGTTTCCATTTCCTTTGCGGCGCGTTAAGGGTACTTCAATGCAATTGCCCCCATTAAAATAGTTTGATGTTGTCGTTTTAGACGATAAAAGTTCCGAATAGGTACCTGAAAAAACAATGTTTCCTCCATTGATTCCAGCGCCCGGACCGATATCTACAATATGATCCGCTTCGGCAATCATGTCTCGGTCGTGCTCAACCACTAAAACGGTATTCCCCGCGTCTCTTAATTTTTTAAGGGAATTTATAAGTTTGGTGTTATCTCGTTGATGAAGTCCGATCGATGGTTCATCAAGAATGTATAAGACATTGATGAGCTCTGTCCCAATTTGCGTTGCGAGTCGAATCCGTTGTGCCTCTCCTCCGGACAAGCTTTTGGAAGATCTCCCCAAGGTTAAATAACCTAATCCAACATCCAAAATGAATCGCAGGCGTGTTTTTATTTCTTTCAGAATTTCTGAGGCAATCACCTGTTGTTCCTTACTTAAGTTTCCATCGATCTCTTGCAACCATACGTCTAACTCAGATAAGTCCATTGCAGAGATTTCACCAATGTGTTTTCCTGAAATTTTAAAATGAAGCGCTTCTTGCTTTAATCGATATCCTTGACAGCTCGGACAGGTAGTCTTATGCATAAATTGCTCTACCCAACGAAGTAATACCGGATCGCCATCTTCCTTATACCGCATCATGAATTGAATGATTCCCTCGAATCGTTCCTGGATATCGTCTTTACTTAATTGCATGTCTTCATTGCCGTATAGTAGAAAGTTAATTTCCTCAGCGCTGAATTGTGCGAGTGGGGTTTGAAGCGTATGTCCCATGGCAAGGACGATTTTTTGAAGTTTATCAAAGAACCAATTATTCTTGAAACTTCCTAAGGGTGCAATTCCTCCTTTTTGAATCGAAAGGGAAGGATTCGGGATAATTTTTTCTAAGTCGACAGCACTTACTTCCCCAAGTCCGCTGCATGGAGCACATGCCCCATACGGTGAATTGAATGAAAATAAGTTCGGTTCTGGGTCAGGATATGAAATCCCACTGCTGGGGCACATTAAACTACGGCTAAAGTACGTGGCTTCCATCGAGGACCAATCCATAGCCATCATAATACCAGCTCCGATTTTCATGGCTGTTCCTACCGCTTTATAAACCCGTTCAATATCTGAAACCTGTTCAGTAAACCGATCGATTACGACCTCGATATCATGCGTTTTATATCGGTCTAATTTCATTCCCGGAGTTATATCCTTGACTTCTCCATCGACGCGTACTTTGGTGAAACCCTGTCGCGTAATCTGTTCGAATAGTTCTTTATAGTGGCCCTTTCGTGCCCTGATTTTTGGGGCAAGAATTGCAAATTTTTTACCTGAATACCTGCTGCAAATGAGTTCGGTGATCTCGCGCTCGGTGTATTTGACCATTGGTTCGTGGGTGACCAACGAATAGGCTGTTCCGGCACGTGCATACAACAGCCTGAAAAAATCATAGAGTTCTGTGATTGTTCCAACGGTTGAACGAGGTGACCGAGATACGGTTTTTTGTTCGATAGCCACCACAGGACTTAACCCGTCGATTTTATCAACATCTGGCCGATCTAATCCGCCAATGAACTGTCTTACATAGGAGGAGAAGGTTTCAATATATCTACGTTGTCCTTCCGCAAAAATAGTATCAAAGGCTAAGGAACTTTTACCGCTGCCACTAAGTCCAGTGAAAACAACAAGTTGATTTCTAGGAAAGGAAAGGTCGATATTTTTTAAATTGTGTGCTCGCGCACCATATACCGCAATCGTTTCCTGTTCGTTCATGTGGATGAGTTCTATTTTTTAAACACCCCAAGTTCTTGTTTGTTTGCGGGGATAGCAATCGCGCATGGAACGGCCATTGCTGAGAGTTGATTCGTTAGAATCCATGGATTCAATACCCGTATGTTTTTTAAGGTAGTCCCGTGTTTTTTTGCCCACAGGGCTATGTTTTTAATGGGCTGTTTTATGTTAACTTCTTTTGTTTTGATCGGGGAGTAACACGCTTGTTTTGGAATATTATAACCATAGCGTTTAGGGTTTTCCATGATTATTTTTAATGCGATAATTCTAAAAACATATCGCGCAGTTTCTGGATTCATTTCGGTATCAAAAAAGTGCTTGACTCCCTGAGATTTCATGTCCTGCATGAGTCCTCCTGGACCACGATTGTATGCAGCACACGCATTGATCCAATCATTAAATAGGGCGTGGTTGTTTTTAATTAATTTACACGCAGCTCGTGTACTTTTTTCAAGGTGATTACGCTCATCAACTTCCGGAGTAATTTTGATTCCGTATTCAGGAGCTGTACTTGGCATAAACTGCCAAAAACCTCCAGCACCTGCAGGGCTGGTAACATTACTCAGGTTACTTTCAATAACACATAGGTATTTGAAATCATCAGGTACCCCTTCTTCTTTTAAAATTTGTTCTATGGTAGGGAAATATCGAGTCGAACGTTTAATAGCAAGACTTGTACTGCTTTGGAAATATGTATTTACAAGCAGCTCACGATCCAATCTTTCTTTTAAATCAATATCCATCAAAGAAATATCTTGACCAAAGAACTTAATTTGCTTTGGTAGTGTAGGGTGTTTTAGCACACCAACTTGATTATGCGAAATGTTCTTCACCGCATCATTGCGGGTGCAATTGATTAGCGAACCAGCGATGCTAATCCAAAGAAATGTCTTTATTATTTGGAGCTTTGTGGGCATGGGTATTATTGAATAGATAATAAAAAGTAATAAAAAAAGGAATTAAAAGTAAGGCGGTGAAATACGAAAATTGTAGTCGGTATAAATACATTATTAGCAAGCCGATGCCTCCGAGTAGAAATGATATAAACCAAAAGAAAATGAACGTTTGACGCTCAGAAAATCCCCGATAAACCATATGATGCGTGGTATGGTCTTTTCCACCCTTTGCCGGTGATTTCCCTTGTTTAATTCGATTAAAACTTACTGTGAATGTATCAATGAATGGGATCGCTAAAATCATAATCGCAACGTAGATTGTAACCCAATTTGGTGTCGCTTTTGGTGCTTGATCCCAGAGATAGTAGATGCTATAAAATGCTACAGCGTATCCGATAACTTGGCTGCCAGAGTCCCCCATAAATAGTTTAGACGGTGGTGCATTAACAAATAAAAAGCCACTTAAAGAACCAATTATTCCAATGAGTATAAAGGTGTGTATGTCAATTGCCGTGGTATTAAAAAGAAGACTGAAGACTAAAAGAAATGAAAAAATATTAATGGAAATACTCGTCGTTATTCCATCCATGTTATCGAGCATATTTAATGAATTCATCAGGCCTACTACCCAAATTATGGTAACGATCGCATCAATCCAGAACATATTTGTCAACGGAAGAATTATATCTCCAGCAATTAAGCTGATCCCGCAAAGGATTTGAGTTCCAAGTTTTATTAGTGGTCGCGTGTTGAACGCGTCATCAGCCAACCCCATAAAGAAGGCGATAGAAAGACCAAAAAAGAAAAAAAGAAAACCTTGGTTCCCAAAGATGTTTTCTGTGGGATGAGATATAAGATAAACAATCATGGCCATGAAAATGGATGCAAAAATTGCAATCCCGCCTAACGAAGGCTTTGAGGTATTGCTCCATCTCACATGAATATCATTTTTACTTCGGATACCTAAGGATTTTGCAAAACCAAGCAATAGGTATACAACCAGTATGGTGAAACTTAGTGTGCCCAAGAAGTAAAAAAGAAACTTTAATAATATTGGCATGCGCTAAAACGGACTGTTAAATTCGTTGAATAATATGCCTAATTCATCTTTGGGTGAAGTTGTTGCGGGTGAAATTGGCCAATTAATCGCAAGGTTGGGGTCATCCCACCGTATGGTAATTTCATCTTTTGCCGAGTAAAAGTCCGTGCATTTATATACGAAAATTGTATCGTCGGTTAAGGCCTGAAAACCATGCGCAAATCCCGGGGGGATATAAAATTGTAGTCCATTGGTTGCACTAAGTTCAATCATCGCGTGTGCTCCAAAAGTTGGAGAAGATTTTCTTAAGTCAACAGCTACATCAACGACGGAACCGTGTAAAACTTGAACAAGTTTTCCTTGAGCACTTGGGAGGTTTTGAAGATGTAGGCCTCTAGTCACGCCGCGTTTTGATACAGATATATTGTCCTGTAAAAAAGGAAGGGATATAAATTCCTTATACCGGTTCGCTTGAAATGACTCCATAAAAAAACCTCGTTCATCTTGAAATTTTTGAGGTTTAATTACCAATAATCCTGAGATGTCAAGTTCACTAATTTCCATGCCTTTTTTTCTTGAATTGAAAGCGTGCTACCCATTTTTTCCACCATGAAAGTTGATCTTCATCTGAATAATATCCGCCATAGCCGTAACCATAACCATAACCATACCCGTATCCGTAGAGTGAACTAGTGGATGGAATCGCATTAAGAATGATATTGATTTTATCAAGTTTTTGGATATCAAAAAGTTCTATCAATTGATGTGCGAAAATACGCTTGGAATAATTGGCTTTAAATACATAAATTGGGATATCAGCGCTCGATAATAATTTAATACCATCTGAAACAATACCTATTGGAGGATTGTCGATTAGCACGATATCATATGTCTTTTTAAGTGTTTCAATCAATTCGTCGAGTGCAACACTTTGAATTAAATCCGAGGGGTTCGGTGGTATTGGACCAGCTGTAATAAAATCTAGGTTATTTATGTCGGAGGATTGAATAACATCTTGAAGGGGTAGTATACCGGAGAGCACTTGACTCACACCTTTTTGATTATTCACATTGAAACCGTAGTGAACTTTTGGCTTTCTTAAATCTAAGTCGATTACGATACATCGTTTACCCGCAGCTGAAAACGTTGCGGCCAAATTCATGATGACAAACGTTTTTCCTTCTCCTGAAATAGAGGAAGAGACGGCGATTAATTTAGCATCCTTGTTAATGAAATTTAAGTTGGATTTTATATTTCGAATCGATTCGGAAATTCGTGATTTTGGGGCATTCGTAACAACAATTTGAGAATGCTTCATCTTATTTTTATATAGTGGAATGCTCCCAAGAATGGTGGTGTTTTTCGGTAATAAATTCTTTAGGTCTGCTAGCGAAGTAATTTCATTATAGGTTAAATAATAGAATATCAACCATGCGATGCCTAATAATACGCCAGAAACGCCAGTGATTAAATATGTTTTGAGTTGGTTGGGTGATACAGGAGAACTCGAGAGCGTCGGTAAACTTAATAAGCGATTGTCACTAGAAAAACCAGCATTGTTTATTTGAAATTCGATTTTCTTTTGTGTGAATAAATTGAAATATTCTCGATTCAATTCCTCCATATACTTGAGTCGATTAAACTCCGTGGTTTTTTCCGGTAATCCCAATAGCTTGCCTTCGTATGTTGATAATTGATTCTCAATAAGTCGCTTCTCATGAAAAAGTCGCTCTTGTATAGCATTTAAACTCTTTTTTACTCCTTGTATTCGATTCATTACACGCTCGTTGATAAGTCGAACCTTACTGCTTTCATAGGTGATGTCTTGAAGCAAATCTTCCCGCGTTTCTAGTAGTTTATTTAATTCTTCTATTTGACGAGTTATTGAGCCTTCAAAACTTCGACGACCAACCAATTCAGGTAGAATCCGGTAAATTTCATTTCGAGTAACGTCCGATGAAATACGGTTGTTTACATATTTTACGGCATTCAATTCCTCGTTAACCTCTGTTAATCGCTTTGAATACAAGCCGAGATTTCCCGTAATGTCTGATTCCTCGTATGCTAGGCTCGGTAGGTTCTGTGATTTTTGAAAATTGCTCAGACTGTCCTTCGAATGATCCAATACCATGGATAAAGAGTCTAATTGCCCATTTATAAATGCGATCGTTTGACTGTTTTCTTCTTGCGTTTTATTTTTTTCAAAATTGAAATAACTACTGATTATCGATTGGATCAGGTGATGACATAATTTCGGGTTCTCATGTTGGAACAAAATTTCAATGGTCCGCGCATTTTCATCAATCGGTGTAATGCTAAGTCCGCCCTGAAGTTCATTCACTAATTCAGCTTTATTATTGAATTTGAAATAAATCTCACCCGACGTGATGATTCGGTTAAAGGCGGCTTTATTATTAGTTTTTATTTCAATGTTGAAGAACTTAGTATAAATCGGCGTTCCAAGCTTTCCTGTTTTTTTATACAGGGTATTTTTATACTCAAACACAAGTTCAAAATCCCCGGTTTCAATTGGTTTTATTTCAATCCGTGTATTGCAAAGTGATGAATCCAAGAGATCCTTTACTAAAATTGAAAATGGTGTGTACCCATATAGATTTTCGGTAAGTAAGTTTCCTTCGTTAAATACGCTTGTGTTTAAATTTAAACTTTGTACCGCATGCTCAAATAAAATAGGTGAGCGTAATAATTCTACATCTTTTGATAAGTTATCCGCTTGCGTCATTGGTGCTTGTTCACCCAGTACTTGTTTGACCTTGTTCGAGTGAATGATTTGCAACACTGCTTGTGAATTATAAAGCGGTTTAGTGTATCTCAAGTATATGAAAGCTGCTAAAAAAAGAAACCCTAGGAGTAATACCGGTTTGTACCAATGCTTCGTTAGAATATTCCTCAATATGACCGGATTAAACTGGTCGTTAACAATTAACTTTTCTTTGGTCATATTTTGCTGAATATTGAAAATATTGCAAGACCGCTGGTGAGGATGCTAAGCCAAGGACCAACTTCTCTAAGGGAATTTTGAGCCGACCTCGGGTGGTGGTTTATCACCAGAATATCCCGGTTTTGAATGGTTATGTCTGCATTCTTTAGCTGATTAATTTCAGATAGATCAAATTCATAGATTTTACGAACCCCATCCTCTTGCCGAAACAATCGAATTTCGTTAGACTTCCCAAATTCTTTAATTCCACCTCCTAAGGCTAATACTTCGGCTAAGGTAGTTCCTTCATTTGCCAGAGGTATAACTTGGCCTGTATTATTCCCATTAAAAAGCAACACCCGCTGATTGGTTATATTGACCTCCACATAGGGGGCTTGAATGGTTTTTTTTAGCTTAGTTACTAGGGAGTCTGCTAATTGATCCGTTGTTAAACCAACCGTATGAACGTCCCCGATCAAAGGGAGTTTAATTTTTCCTGCTTGACTTACTAAATACCCATCCGTTTCCGTGTTAGATAGGTTATCCTCCTTGATCGACGCCATAGTAAGTAAGGCGCGTTCTCCTTCATTTGGAAAGATTTTTATGCTTAATTTATCACCTGCTTGAATTATCCCGGACTCCTTACTCCCATTAAAAGTCTCAATGCTGTAGTTAGGAGTTTTGGAAGGTGAAAGGATTTTATTTGAATTATAAACTCCACAGGAAGACAGGAGTAGGGTGAAGATTAAATATACGAAGTACGTTTTATTCATTGGAAAGTAAAGTCTTATATAAACCATCTACATCTGCAATCAAGCGATGATAAGTATATCGTTCCTTTACAAAGTTACGTGCATTTTGTGACATTTTTATCCTTAGTTCGCTATTTAAGTGCAATTCGATGAGGTGATTACTTAGTTCCTCCGCTGAATGTTCGTTCAGAATTATCCCTGTTTCATTTGAGTTAACGACATCCTTGACCCCACCTACGTTCGTACTTAATACAGGAATCCCACTTGCTTGCGCTTCGATGAGCGAAACTGGTGTTCCTTCGTTGATTGATGTTAAACATACAAGATCCATCGCCGGATAAAAAGTTGTCATATCAGCAATCCAAGAGGTGAAAATCACCGAAGAATTCAGCCATGGATAGGTTGTGTTAATGTAGGTTGTTAAATCCTGCTTTAATTCACCATCACCAACCACATAGAACATGAATTCTTCCGGATGTTTTTTATAAGCTTTCGCTGCGGCATCAATAAAAAGACGGTGATTCTTGATGGGGGCAATTCTTCCAACAATAGCTACGGCTGTTTGGTGTGCCTTAAGGTTCATTTTTTTTCTTAACTCCATTCGATTTTCAGCACTTTTTTCAAAACGTGTCAAATCAAAACCAAGGGGTATTACTACCGTTTTGTTTTCGGGTGCAATTCGGAATGTTGTTACGATATCCTGCTGTTGAGCACTTGAAATGGTAATGATTTTTGTAGTTATTTTACCGAGTACTCGTTCAGTTAAGACGATAAGCTTAGTTGTTGTTGGGTTGAAATATCCATGAAACACATGCCCGTGATAGGTGTGTACAATGACCTGAACTCCCATTATTTTTGCCGCAATTCTTCCAAGCGCGCCCGCTTTGGAGGCATGGGTGTGAACGATGTCAGGTTTGAATGATCGAATCAGTTTTATAAGCGATATAAAGGTTTTTAAATCATTGAAAATTCGAATGCTTCGTGACATAGAGGGGAGGACATGCGCTTGGATTCCATGGTCGGTTAGAATGTATTGAGCATCTTGTTCTGTTTGTGTAGCGCAGCCACCAATGAGTAAGGTTTCATAGCTTTCAGGTAGGTACTTTGTGAGATAGGTAACGTTGTAGACAGGGCCGCCAACATTAAAGCGATTAATAATTCGCAAAACGCGAGTTGGCCTTGTATCTACCTTTGTCATCTTGAAGTGTTGAAAAGTACTTTTACATGATTAAATATCAGCGCCAGGGATTTATCATCTTTGCACCAATGGTTCGGTTACAAAGATATAGTTTACTCTTGTTCTTTTTTAGCAGTGCAATATTCGTTGCACAAACTATGGATTCCCTCGTGCATTCTTTTGTTAACACTCGAGCGCTTTCTGGGGCTAAAATTTCTCTGTTGGCAATTGATTTATCCAATGCTGATACCCTTTGTGCATACAACCCGAACATGACCACTGCAACTGCATCCACAACTAAGTTGTTTTCTACTTCCATGGCGTTGGAAGTTTTGGGCCCCAATTACCGATTTGAAACGGGATTTTATACGGATGGGCAAATTGATCATGGAGTTTTGAAAGGTGATTTATGGATTAAAGGTGGTGGAGATGTCTCTTTTGGAAGTAAATACTTTAATGGCGAAGGAAAAGAATTTGATGCAATGGATGCGTGGATTGATACACTTCGACAACTGGGGATAAGCAAAATTGATGGAAACATTTACTTGGATGCTTCTTCTTTTGGATATGAAGGTACTCCTTCCGGCTGGTCTGCTTGGGATGCTGGTAATTATTTTGGGGCTTTCCCCGCAGGGTTGAACTTTTATGACAACATAGTAAAATACTATTTCGAAACAGGTAAGCCTGGCAGTAAGGCGAGGTTAATAACCACTTCTCCTTATCAACCCCACCTTCAACTAACTACAAAAATTATTAGTTCGAATATAAAAGGTGATCAATCAAATCTTCAAGGTAGGGCATATGATGAACATCGAATTGCAACTGGAAAATTGCCAGCTTACAAATCAAGTTATGTAGTGAAAGGGTCTGTGGCTAATCCAGAATTTAATTTCGCTGAAGTACTCAAATCTAGATTGATTTTGGATTCATTCAAGGTGAGTGGCGGTGTTAAGGCCTGCGGTGGATTAAACGTCCCGGATTATGACTGTTTATTTCGTTTGTTTTCTTATTATGGAAGGAGCGTAAAGGAAATTGCTGCATGGACTAACCGCAAAAGTGTGAATCTATTCGCGGAAGGGTTGCTGAATGGGGTAGGATATCACCTTACGGGGTCCGGTACAAATGCGCAAGGACTTAAAATTTATAAGCAGTTTTTTGGGACCAGAATAGATACAACTTCGCTGCGCCTATTTGATGGAAGCGGTTTGTCTCGCAATAATCGCATTTCAGCATCTCACTTTTGTGACTTGTTGAATTATATGACCACGAGTCCGATGCGTAATGAGTTTTTTGAAACCTTACCCGTTGCAGGTAAGAATGGGACAATCAGTGATTTATGCAAAGGTTCGTCTGGCGAAGGAAGGGTTTTCGCTAAAAGCGGTACCATGACAGGGATAAAATCCTACGCAGGGTACATACAAACAGTCAATGGAAAAACCTTGGCCTTCGCACTTATTGTGAATGGGTTTAGTTGCAGTCAAGCAACCGTTAAGCAACACATGGAAGTGCTGTTAAATGCGCTTTCTCGGCAATAATTCGGTCTCTAATATTGATTCCCAAAACGCGCTTATACTAATCCCCGCTTCCTGTAACATTTTTGGAACAATACTCTCCGAAGAAAATCCAGGTGTCGTGTTTACTTCAATGATATAAGGAGTCTCTCCAACTAACATAAAATCAATACGCGCAATGGATTTTAAATTCAATACCTTGTATATGTGTTTGGCTAGTTCTTGAATGGCTAATGTTTGTTCGCTTGATATGCGAGCAGGTGTTATTTCATTTGATTTTCCTTGGTATTTTGCCTCGAAATCAAAAAATTCGTTTTCAGATACAATTTCTGTTAGCGGCAATGCGCATAGTCCATTTTTCGTTCGATACACTCCGCAAGTTACTTCAATACCATCTAAAAAAGATTCAAGTACAATCGTATCTCCTTCCTTAAATGCACTATCTATCGCCTGAGGTAGGTCTTGTATTTGTTTTACTTTGGAAATGCCATAACTCGATCCAGAATCGGTTGGTTTTACAAAGAGTGGTAATCCTAAGGCTTCAATTAGTTCCTGTTCGTTGATTGAATCTCCTTTTCGTAATACCATCGCTTTCGCTACCGGAAAATCAAAGGATTTTAAGAATTGATTACAGTACCATTTATCGAAGGATAGGGCAGAGGAAAGGACGTTGGCATTCACATAAGGAATATCTAACATGTCTAATAGCGCTTGGACCTTACCGTTCTCTCCCGGGTTTCCATGGATATATACAATGGCCCCATCTAAGCTTAAGGGGGTTTGATTTGGAAATTCTATGTTTCCTGTATTTAAATTGAAAACACCCCTGCTGTTATTCATTTCAACATGCCAGCCTGAGGGAGATAGAATAATTTTTATTCCGTTGTATGCTTCTGGTAGATTCTCCAAAATCGTTGAAGCACTTTTTATCGAAATATCATACTCAGAAGAATAGCCACCGCAAATTACACCAATGTTTTTCATGTAACGAAACTAAATTAATTTTCAGCTAGTCCTGCGTTGAGTTTGGGATTTTTTGAAAGGGTAAATGTTGATACTTACCCGCTATTATCCGTAATTTCGCGAATTATGAGGTTTCTATACTTATTCTTGTGGTTCGCTTTTCAATATTCCTTTCGTTTATATTTCAGGAAAATTAAAATTATAAACCCTAGTGATTATTTCTTTGGAAGGACCATTTTTGTCAGTAATCATCAGGGTTCGTTTATGGATCCACTTATTATTGCATCTCAGCGAAAACCTGTGGTGTTTTTTATGACCCGATCTGATGTATTTACTAAACTTACCAGACCAATCCTGTGGGCGGTTCACATGTTGCCCATATACAGACAACGCGATGGCGTAGATACCAAAGAAAAGAATGCTAAGATTTTTGAGAAAACAAACCAAGTGCTGTTTCGAAAAAGAAACATTTTAATTTTTGGAGAAGGGTTTACCGACGACCGCATACAACGGAGATTGCATCCAATAAAGAAAGGCCCTGCCAGAATTGGTTTTTCAGCGTTGGAATATTGCAAATGGGAGAAAGAGATTTTCATTCAAGGACTAGGAGTCAATTATACAGATTTTAATTTAAGAGGTAGTGACGTGCTGATTGCCGCAGGCACAAAAATTCGCCTGAATGATTTTCGAGAAGAATTTGAAGAGAATTCAGCCAAGGCAATTACAGAAGTGACTAGAATACTTGAGGCAGACATGAGGACATTGGTTACCGATGTTCATGATCCGGAGTTGGCAGATATTCATGAGGATTTGATGATGCTTACACGTAAAGGAATGCATCCTACCTGCTTTGATCGGCGATTATCGATTGAGCACCGGTGGAAATACTCCATTAAATTGGCAGTTTGGATTAATTCGCTAGATCAAGATCAAATAAATGCGTTGAAGGCGTTAGGGGTTAAACTAAATCAATACAAAACAGAATTAACCTTAATGAATTTATCAGAACAAGAACGTTATTTGTCCAAGTCAAATACATGGAGTGTTTCATCGAAGTTTTTGCGGTTTGTATGTTTATTTCCGTTTTTTCTGTTAGGTGCGGTTCATGCTGGGCCTACTTATTTGCTCATTAAGCGCTGGGTCGAAACCAAGTTTAAACGTCCAGTATTCTGGGGTTCCACTAAAAAAGTCACATCGATATTTGCTTCATTTTTTATTAATATACCCCTACTTTTTGTTCTCCCTTGCGTTCTTCCGTGGTCTGTAGAATTGAATTGGACTTTTTCTATATCGTATTTTTTATGTGTAGGGCTATTTGCCCAAGCGTTCTTATTGGGATTAAGAGACCTTGCTACAATTAATCGTTATCGAAAAGTTAATTCGCTTGATTTAAGTGGATTACATCGTTCCCATGAGGAGCTTATTGCCGAAATCCGCCACGCACTACCGCAGTTATGATATTTAATCTCAGTGAAGATTGGTCTAAAGTTTTGAACGATGAATTTCAGAAGCCTTATTTTACTGCGCTTGAATTGGCGATTCGTGATGCATATGATTCCTTTCCGAATCAAATTTTTCCTGCAAAACAAGATGTCTTTAACGCATTAAATGCCGCTCCATTTACTACTGTGAAGGTTGTGATTTTAGGACAGGATCCTTATCCAACGAAAGGACATGCGCACGGTCTTAGTTTTTCGGTTAATAAAAACGTTTTTCCGCTACCTAAGAGTTTGCAAAATATAAGTAAGGAACTTAGGTCTGATGTGGGTTCAGAGTTAACGAATAATGGGGATTTGACGAAATGGGCAACACAAGGTGTATTACTTTTGAATTCTATCCTAACAGTTAAAGAATCAAGCCCAGGAAGCCATGCAGGGTTAGGGTGGGAGCTTTTTACTGATGCAATCATTCGCTTGTTAAGTAATAGAAAAGAACCACTTGTTTTTATTCTTTGGGGTGCACAGGCCATCGGTAAGAAATCGCTGATTAGCGGCAGTCAGCATCTCATTTTAACATCCCCTCATCCGTCGCCATTATCCGCATACAGGGGTTTTTATGGGTGCAAACATTTTAGTAAAACCAACGATTTTTTGGAATCGGTTGGAAGCAAGCCCATTGATTGGTAGCATTTAACTATCTTTGATGCCATGAAATTGATGAACGATTTGTACCTCAAAGCACACCGTGGTGAGGATATCCCACGCTATCCGGTTTGGCTTATGAGACAGGCAGGACGTATTCTTCCTGAGTATAGAGCTGTACGGGCTAAATTAAGTGGATTTAAAGAACTTGTTGAAACTCCAGCATTGGCCGCAGAAGTGACAATTCAACCTGTTGATTTACTGGGTGTTGATGCAGCCATATTATTTTCTGATATTCTTGTAGTCCCAGATGCCATGGGATTAACTTATGAAATGATCGAACAGCGTGGCCCTTACTTCCCAAAAACAATTCGTTCCAGTGAAGAACTTATGTTATTGGACAAAAATCCAGATGTATCGGATCGTTTGTCGTATGTCTTTGAAGCAATTCGACTAACCAAACAAGGGCTTGAAAATAGGGTTCCACTCATCGGATTCGCAGGGGCTCCATGGACAATTTTTTGCTACATGGTGGAAGGGAAAGGTTCGAAAACATTCTCGGAATCTCGCAAGTTGCTTTATACTAATCCTGTTTTGGCACATGAGTTGTTAGGTCGTATCACGGATTTCACGATTGAATACATGAAAGAACAACAACATGCCGGTGTAGATGCGTTACAGCTCTTTGATTCGTGGGCTGGAATTTTAGGCCGCGAGCAATACGAAACATTCGGTTTAGCATATATTCGAAAAATCGCGAAGGCCTTTGAAGGATTCCCGTTTACAGTTTTCTCGAAAGGAGCCATTGCATCCTTACCAGAAATAAGCGAAATTCCGTGTACAACCATCGGGTTAGATTGGAATATGGATATAAAATCTACCCGAAGTTTGGTTGGTGAAAATCGAACCTTACAAGGGAATTTAGACCCATGTCTTTTGTATTCAGATAATAAAACGATACAAGAGGCAACAAATAAATTGCTTAATTCATTTGAAAGTCAAAGACATATTGTAAATTTGGGTCACGGCGTATATCCGGACATTGACCCGGAAAAAGTAAAAGTGCTAATTAATACCGTAAAAGAATATGAAACGAAACATTTTTAATAGTTTAATCTTGTGTGTTGCATTGATCGCTGCCTTTCAGGTGAACGCGCAAGGAAAAAAGGATGACAAGACGAAGGCCTTTTTAAATTTCACGTTTGAAGATTTATTAGAGGGTGATGATGCCGAAATTTCTGATGCAGGAATGATCAATGCAGTTAAGGGACTTGGTTTTTCTTCATTAACTCCTGCGGATTTGTTTCATGCAGGTAATGATTTTGGGGTGAATTCAAATGCCTACGGTTTTGCCAAACCAATCGATCCAACAAGTGAGCGTTTTGAAGGGGGAGATGAGAAATTATTCGCTACGTCAAAAGAAATTGAGAAAGGTAATAATACCTATGCTGGGATCATAACATACAAACCAGGAAAATTACAAGACGAACGTTCATACATTACCATCCCTTTTACAGATAAGTCGGGTAAGCCTGTTACCATGATCGAAGGAAAAACATATTGTATTGAAATGTCAATTTCTATGGCAGAGGCCTCTAAATATGCTACCAATAATATCGGGATGATGTTCGTTGATAAAATAGGTACTTACCAGTTTACTCAAGAAGAAGTAGAAAGTTGGGAAGAAGGTAAAGAGGTAAAAACCTACATCGCATCAAATTCCAATGTAATTTACAATTACAAGAATAAAGTGTATGATTCATATGCTGGATGGGATAAGGTTTGTAACGTATACAAAGCAACCAAGAAAATGGATGGCGTTATTATTGGAAATTTCAATACAAACGATCCGAAAGTAACGAAGGTGCTTCAGCAAACCGTTAAAAAGAAAATTGAAGATGGGGCAGATGAAGTAGCTTTAGAGCCAATGGCTTATTACTATATTGACAATATTCGTATCAAGGAAGTACAGAATAAAAATGAATGCAATTGCTTCAAGCAAGATACAAGTGCTGCAAGCGTGGAGTTTTCAAAAGTTGTAATTTCCAAAGAACCTGTTATTGATGAAGGCCTAAGCGATGCAGAAAATCTAGAGGCTCAGGTGGTGTATTTTGGATTCGGAGAAAAATCGTTAGATGAGTCAGGAAAACGTTGCATTCAAATGTTGGCTGATTACATGAAAAAGAATCCTACACACAACATTCAGATTATTGCCCATAACGACAAAGGAGAAGATTCCTTAGCACGTGAATTTGAAGAGTTTAAAGAGCAACTTGAAGATTTAGATGTTCAACGAGGAGAGTTTATTCAAGGGTATGTGTCAGAACGTTTTGGAATTAATAAAGAACGTTTTTCCGTTGATGCGCGCAATGCAAGTGAGCCAAACACCGAAGCATTCAATTCGGATGAAGTTCAAGTAAGCGAAGAGGATTTAGAGCTTCAATGGGCTTATAATCGAAGAGTCACTTTCAAAATCATAAAGAAATAATCAAGTGAAAGGGACGAAAGTCCCTTTTTTTATTTCATTAAATCGGCTAGCACTGTTTGTAATTTTTGGGTAGGTAAACCTAATACATTCGTATAAGAACCCGCAATGTGTCCAATAGCTATTAAGCCGATCCAATCTTGAATACCATAAGATCCCGCTTTATCAAATGGTTTGTCTGTTGTTATGTAATATTCAATTTCTGCTTCGGTTAACGTTCGCATGCTCACGGCTGTCCGATCTGAAAAGTAATTCTCCGTACCTTGATGCAAAATTCCAACTCCAGTTATTACCTCATGCGTTGCACCCGATAATTCGCTAAGCATTGTTTTTGCCTCCGATGCTGAACTTGGTTTACCTAATGAACGTTCATTAATAAATACCAAGGTATCTGCACATATTAATATATCTTCAGAACGGCAGGAATCCTTTAATGCGGTAATCTTTTGGCGGGCAATATCTGAAGGTATCTCTGCATAAGGCAGATTTAAATTAATTTCTTCCGTAAAATCAAATGCATGTACATCAAAGGCATATCCCATTTGTTTTAAAAGTTCTGCCCGTCGTGGTGAATTCGAGCCAAGTATTATCTTCATAATGTAAAAAAAGTCAGTGTACCAATGATCATTGAAATTTTCAGTAACAGACTTACCCAGGTTTCTTTAATTCCAAGTAATATCGAAAAAAGCGCCACAACGCCAATGCTTATTGATGCACAATAGGTTATTTCAGAAACGCCAAATCCATCCGTATTAATTAAGAAATAAGAGGCAACTGTAAGCGGAATAATGTGGAATTGTGTAGCGATTGCCCAACGCCGAGCTATATTTTTTCCTGAAACAATCGCAATGGATTTTACGTGCGTTTTTTGATCTCCCTCCATGTCCTGAATATCTTTGATTATTTCACGTGTCAGATTCGTTATAAAAGCACCAAGGATGAGTAGGGTAGGAAAGCGCATGTCTATGGTCAGCACATTTAAGTCGAACATGGTTTTATACCCCAAAATGGGTACTAAGGCAACAAGGAATGAAATACTTAGATTGGAAATAAAATATACGCGCTTTAAGAAAATGGAGTATACCCATAATAAGGTAGTTGCGAATAAATGAATAAAAACATAAAACCAAGAATGTAAACGAAGGCTTAAGTACACCGAAATAACCAGCGCAATCAAATTGAATCCCCAGTGTATAATAATGGCCCAACGTTTTTTAATGGTTTTCTCAATCACCTGCCGCTTGGGTCGATTTATACGATCAGCCTTTATATCGAAATAATCATTTATTGCATTACCTGCCGCAGCAATTAGGATCGTGAATAAAATCATTAGGAGGTAACTGATGAACTGTGAGTTAAGTATCAGGGAATGCGCAGAGCCATACCAAACACCAATTAAGGTAATGACAATAATGAGAAGGTTGTTTATTCTTATGAGTCTTAAAAATCCCATCAGTTTATGATTCGATAAACAGTTCTTCTGTTTTTTTGATGTGCCTTTTCTTTCTCAGCATCAGACGTCAATTTATTGATTTCTGCATCACTAAGTAGCGGTTGAGTTTCACCAAAACCAACAAATGATAACCTGGAAGGATCGATTTGTTCAACTTCAATTAGATAATTATATACTGTTTTAGCTCGTGCGGTTGAAAGTTTAAGATTTTCATCTGCATTCCCACGGGTATCCGTATGTCCACCTAATTGAATCTTAATTGTTGGTTTTTTTTGCAAGAAATTCGCTAAATTTTTCAATTCCACACTGGATTCACTGCGTAAATTGGCGCTATTTAGGTCGAAGTAAATATTTTGTAAAATATTATCCGTTGAACTTGTAATTGGATTCATCGGGATGTCTAGGTGATACGTGGTTTTATTTTCATCATAACGTAAATCAAACCCGAGTGACGTAGGGACGTAACCCTCAAAACTCACTTCAATTACATATTGACGATTCGAAGGTAACGGTACCGTAAAGGTTCCATTGCTTGCATCAGCGTCGCTTATAATGACCGTTTCACCAGAAACAATATCCTTCAGGGTAAAATGGCCTCCAAGTGGATTTGAATTTGTTGCATCGAACACTTTTCCGTCAAAATAATAGGTAGTGTTCGGTTGAAATTCCTTCGGGAGATCAAAGAAATAGATATCTAAATCCCCATATCCTCCGGTGCGATCTGAAGCAAAAAACGCAATGGTTCCCTCTGCAGAAACAATCAGTGAATTTTCATCGAATTTCGTATTAATAGGGTAGCCTAGGTTTCTTGGTTTACTCCAATTACCATAATCATCTAACTGACTAACAAACAAGTCTGAGCCGCCCAATCCGATATGTCCTCTGGAGGCAAAATATAAGGTCTTACCATCCGGATGTATACAAACAGACTCCTCTGCATAGGGCGTGTTTATCGTGTTTGGCAGTCGTTCTGCTGCCGACCACTTACCATTTTCGCCTAGATGACTTACAAAAATATCACTGTTTCGTTGATCAACACCTCTTCCACGGAGTCCTCTAATGAAATAGAGTGTTTTACCATCAGCGGAAAGTGACGGCTGTGTTTCCCAGTGATAGGTGTTTACGTCGCCCGGAAGATTCATTGGATTTAACCACTTGCTTCCTATCTTTTTCGTGTAAAACAAATCACAACTCCCTAATCCTTTTCGATTTTCACCGTATTGACCAGATTCATCCGTACAGGCAACAAAAATCAAACTGCGTCCATCGGCTGAGATTGTTGGGGCACCTTCATTATGGTCTGTATTCACATTCGTTGGCATCGGATAGGCCATGGTCCAATTGGTATTATCGAATTGGGAGATGTAAAAGTCTTCTTGTATTTCTTGGCCATAGGGCAAAGCACGAGTAAACATAAGCTGTTTGCCATCTACCGTAAGTGTTGGGTAGTATTCAGCAAGCGAAGTGTTGACACCTGGGCCCACATTAATCGGATTAAAGGGCTTCGGATTTTTTATAGCGTCAATGGCAAATAAGGCACTTTCTTTAATGGAAATCGCCATCTCCATGTAATCTTCATTCGCATTGGGATGTTTTATAAACTGTTGAATGTAGCGAAGTGAGTTAGTATAGTCTCCTTTATCCATGTATAGATCACCAAGCCTATAAAATGTCATTCCAGTTCGCGAGTGTTCAGGTGCTATTCGAAGCGCGCTCTCATAATCACTTATGGCTCCTTCCGAATCTTTTACATTCAAATTGAATTCGGCCCGCAATAAATAGGCCTCGTAAAATTGAGGGTCTTTCCCGATTGCCTTATTTAGTAAAGCAATACCCGCTTTGAAATCTGGTAATCTTGTCGCGGGGTCTAATTGCGTGGTGGGTAATACTTGTGCCTCTTTAAATAATTTGATGGCTTTCTTGCTTTTGGAAGAAAATTGGGCAGATAACCCACTTCCAATCACAAGGAAAAGGAGTGATATAAAGATTCGTTGAGTAGGGTTCATGGAATGTTGATGTACTTATGGGTTTGTAACGATAACCTCCAACGAGGGTTACGCTTAATAAAATCAATAATTAATTCTTGCAATTGGTCTTTTTTACTCCATTCAGGTTGCATATATAAAAGACACTGCTCATTTACTTGCTCGGCATGTTCTTCGGCCCAAGCTAAATCTGAGGGATGATAAATAACGACCTTCAACTCATCTGCCTTCTCATACGCTTCGGGATGAGGTTTTTTGAATTTTTTAGGTGAAAAGGTATACCAATCCACGGCACCATTCAATTCGTAACAACCCGAGGTTTCAAGGGAAATAAATTTATTTTCCTTGTGAAGCATGTCGGTTAATGCCCTTAGGTCATGCATGGCCGGTTCTCCCCCTGTTAGCACAATAAAGTCGAATCCCTCGCTTAGCCCCTTGATTTCTTCTAATGAATAGGATTTTCCTGCATCTACATCCCAACTTTCTTTTACGTCACACCAAACACACCCAACATCACATCCCGACAGCCTGATAAAGTAAGCCGCGCGACCTGTATAGTACCCTTCGCCTTGTAAGGTCCCAAAATGTTCCATCACTTGATAGGCAGTACGTTCCATGCAAACAA
>Ga0102875_1000271_pt1 | contig 20566 bp, 23 predicted proteins | sample Colrivmet1547B02_FD_78185 | JGI IMG/M metagenome (GOLD analysis project Ga0102875, IMG submission 78185) | Estuarine microbial communities from the Columbia River estuary - metaG 1547B-02 | ecosystem: Environmental > Aquatic > Marine > Intertidal zone > Estuary | place: USA: Columbia River... | reverse complement strand
TCGTTGCCTTGTATATCTTTAAAAGAATTAGTTAAGCTATTTGCTTCGCCTAACATCACTCTTTGGTACATTCTTAACATATACACTGCACCTAAAATAATGGTTAAGCCAGCAAATGTGGTGGCAATAGCACTATATTGATACAAGCCCATTAACAACAAGAACTCGCCTACAAAGCCATTGGTTAAAGGCAATGCAATAGATCCCATCATAATAATGGTGAAGGTGATAGCCAGCTTTGGTGCCGAATGCACAATGCCGCCTAATAAATTCATTTGTCTGGTATCGGTACGCGATTCGATTAAATAAATAATATAAAATAAAGCAAAAACATTTACACCGTGACTCAACATTTGAATCATAGCACCTTGTAATGCTTGTGCATTAAACACAAATACACCCGCCGCAATTAAACCAACGTGGGCAATAGATGAGTAAGCAATTAATCTTTTTAAATCTTTTTGATTGAATGCAATGATGGATGCATATACAATTCCAATAACCGATAAAGTTATGGCTAACCAGGACCACACTTGAAATCCTTGCGGAACAATTGGAATCATCCATCTAATAACACCATAAATACCCATCTTTAACATGATAGCCGAAAGTAGCATGGTTGCTGGCGTTGGCGCTTCTGTATAGGTATCTGGTTGCCATGTATGGAATGGGAAAACGGGCATTTTAATAGCAAATGCTATAAAGAACGCCCAAAATAAATAAGCTTGTGCTGAGTTGTTTAATACAGTTTGATAGAACACATTGATATCGAACGAATGTGTTCCGGGAGTTTGTAAATAAATATATATGATAGCAGCTAACATGAGTAAGCTACCTAAAATGGTATACACAAAAAACTTTAAGGTTGCTTGAATTCTTTCTGCACCACCCCAAATTGCTGCAATAAAATAAACCGGAATTAATGCCGCCTCCCAACAAGTGTAAAACAAAAATGCATCTAAGGAAACAAAGACTCCAATTAATCCAGCTTGCATAAATAACATCAATGCATAAAAAGATTTTTCTGCAGTATACGTTTTGTTAAAGGTCGACAGAATAATCAATGGAAATAAGGCGGTGGTAAGCATAACCATGAGCATACTAATGCCGTCTATGCCTATTTTAAAATGAATGCCCAAAGAACTTACCCAAGGAGTATCTAATAAAAATTGAGTTGTTGCGTCTTTTTGAAAGTTTAGCAATGCAAATAATGCAATGGCTAATTCTATTATCGAAAAAAGCAATGCTGCACGTTTTGCATCTTTAGTATTTAATACTAACAAAGCCAATGATGCTAAAGCCGGAAATAATAAAAGTAGTAGCGTAATCATTTATCGAATATTAAATAAAAAAGTTTAACAACATGATGAATAAAATACCAAGGACCATGGCAAAAATATAAAATCCGGTATAGCCTGTTTGTAATGTTTTAATTCTTTTAGACCCAGCCAAAGCCAATCTACCTGCACCATTCACGAGGCCGTCTATGCCGGCTCTGTCTACAATTTGGTGTAAATAAGCTCCCAATTTATTAATTGGATTGGTAATCAATGCGAAGTAAATTTCATCTAAATAAAATTTATTATAAGATATTTTTTGCCATACCGAAAGTGCTTCTTCTTGTTGTGGTAATAAATAAACTTTTTTGCTGTAACGAATAAACGCATAATACGCTACGGCTAATACCGCGATTAAAGACCCAATCATGATGCCGTATTCTACTGTATGCGATGGAGTAGCTACAAACATTTTTGCATCAGCTAAAATAAATACTGGCGCTAAAAATGATTTCAATAAATGGTGTTCAGAAAAAACTTCTGGTAAGCCTAAAAAGCCTGCAAATGTAGCGCATACAGCCAATATGATTAATGGAATAGTCATATTTTTAGGGCTTTCGTGCAAGTGTTTTGCTTGTTCGCTGCTGCCTCTAAACGAACTATAAAAAGTTAAGAACAACATTCTAAACATATAGAAAGCGGTTAATACCGAAGTAATGGCCATTACCGAAAATACCACTGGCGAATAATTAAATGTTGCCGCTAATATTTCGTCTTTCGAAAAGAAACCTGCAAATGGAGGTAAACCCGAAATGGCTAATGTGCCGATTAAAATAGTTAAAAATGTGATGGGTAATGTTTTCTTTAATCCACCCATATTTCGCATGTCTTGCTCGCCAGACATAGCATGTATAACACTTCCAGCGCCTAAGAATAATAATGCTTTAAAAAATGCATGGGTCATTAAATGAAAAACGGCGCCTGTAAAAGAGCCTACACCTAAAGCCACAAACATATAACCCAATTGACTCACTGTTGAATAAGCCAATACTTTTTTGATGTCTGTTTGGGTTAAGGCAATAATGGCTGCTACAATTGCAGTAAGCATACCCACTATGGTGATTGTTTGCATGGCAATTGGCGAAAGCACATATAATAAACTAGAGCGTGCAATCATATAGATACCTGCTGTTACCATAGTTGCTGCATGGATTAGCGCCGAAACGGGCGTTGGTCCTGCCATTGCGTCCGGCAACCATGTATATAAAGGTAGTTGCGCGCTCTTACCCATTGCACCTATAAATAATAATAAAGCAATTGCAGTAATGGTTACATCGCCTGTGGTAAAACCAGCCGCTTGTACCATCACCGATTTGTAGTTAATGGTACCAAATGTTGTATAAATTAAAAATAAACCTAACAAGAAACCAAGGTCGCCGATGCGATTCATGATGAATGCTTTTTTAGCAGCATTGTTATAAGCGGTATTTTTAAACCAAAATCCGATCAATAAATAAGAACACAATCCAACACCTTCCCAACCAATAAACATAATGGCATAGTTAGATCCTAATACCAATAATAACATAAAAAACACGAATAAATTGAGGTAAGCAAAATACCTTGCAAAGCCCTCATCGTGGTGCATGTAGCCAATCGAGTATACATGAATTAAAAATCCTACGCCGGTAATGATCAACAACATGATCATCGATAATGGATCTACTAAAAAGGAGAATGGAATTTGCAAACCTGCAACATTTATCCAGCTAAATAAATCGAAGGTGTTTACCTCGCCGTTGGGTGTGCTCAGAAAAATACCCAAACTAATGAGGAACGAAAAGAAAATGGATGCGCTACCTATTATTCCTACCCATGCTTTGGGCATACGCTTATTTGCAATGCCATTGATTAAAAATCCTAGCAATGGAAATAATGGAATTAAGCCTACTAATTTTAACATAATATGATTTGCTGAATGAACCTATCCTTTTAATTTATTTAAAATATTAATGTCGATTGATCTGGTGTTTCTGTAAATCATTACAATGATAGCCAAGCCTACCGCCACTTCTGCGGCAGCTACTGCCATAATAAAAAATACAAATACCTGACCGCTTGCATCGCCTCTATAAGCAGAAAATGCGGCTAATAAAATATTTACTGCATTCAACATTAATTCGATTGACATAAAAATGACAATCGCATTTCTTCTAACCAATACGCCCATTACACCAATTGTAAATAACAAAGAGGCTAATAAAATATAATGATTAATTGGTACTGCTTGAATTGTTTGTGTTACTGTTCCCATTAGTTAATATCTTTTTTAGCTAATAATACTGCGCCAACCATAGCAGATAATAATAATACCGATGCTATTTCGAATGGCAATAAAAATTCGTTGAATAAAACTTTTCCTAAGTTTTTAACCAATCCAATGTCTGGTTTAATTAATTCGAATGGCACATCGCCTCCGCCTGTTTTTACAATAGCGCCAACCAGTGTAAGCATTAATAAGCCTGCAGAAATTACTCCTGCGAATTTTAAAAGGCTAGATTTTTGTGGCTCGGTAGCTTGGTTTAAATTTAAAAACATGATAGAGAAAAGTATCAATACCATAATAGCCCCCATGTAAACAATAAAATTTACGATGGCTAAAAACTGTGCGTTTAAAATTAAATAATGACAGGTGATTGCAAAAAATGTCATCACCATATACAATGCACTGTGTATAGGATTTTTTGCGAATACCACTAGTAAAGCAAAAAATAGTGTAATGAACGATAATAAGTAAAATAATGAATGACTCATTGAATATTATTTTATTGAATAATTATTTAATAACTGGTACTGTTAATTTATCCTTACCGAAAATAAACTCATCTCTTATGTATCCTGCTTTAGCAATATCGCCATCTAAATAAATAGCCGCTTTAGGACAAGCCTCTTCGCAGAAACCACAAAAAATACAACGCAACATATTGATCTCGTATACCGAAGCATACTTTTCTTCTCTATACAAATGCTCTTCTCCAGGCTTGCGCTCAGCAGCAGTCATGGTGATGGCTTCTGCTGGGCAAGAAAGCGCACAAAGGCCACATGCTGTGCAACGCTCTGCACCATTTTCGTCTCTTTTTAAAGAGTGTAAACCCCTGAAGTTTTCCGAGAAGGATCTTTTTTCTTCCGGATAATAAACAGTAGTTCTTTTTTTGAAGAAATGTTTCATGGTAATGCTTAAGCCATTGATAATTGCTGGAAGGTAAATACGCTCCCAAAAATTCATTTGCTTAGATTCTAAAACTTTTTTTCGATTCGTTAACGAATTCATATTTGTCAATGCTTTTGATTAAAAATATTATTTTCCAAAAATTAAAATACCAGTTCCCGTTAAAGCTATATTTACAATTGCCAATGGAATTAACACTTTCCATCCTAACTTCATGAGTTGATCATAACGGAAACGGGGTACCGTCCATCTCACCCAAATAAAGAAAAATATAAACAATAATATTTTAGTGAAAAAGACTGCAACGCCTATTAACGCTGCAACATTTGGATTGCTAATGAGGTGCATGAATGGGTAATTATATCCTCCAAAATATAAGGAAGCCATAATTGCAGACGATACAAACATGTTGATGTATTCTGCGAATAAATAAAAACCTAATTTCATCGAAGAGTATTCGGTATGGTGTCCGCCTACTAATTCGGTTTCGCATTCTGGTAAATCAAATGGTGTTCTATTGGTTTCGGCAAAAGAACAAATCATGAATATTAAAAAACCCAATGGCTGATAAAAAATATTCCAGTTCATGCCAGCTTGTTGCTCCGAAATTTCTCTTAAGCTTAAAGTGCCTGTCATCATTAATAAAGCGATGATAGATAAGCCCATTGCTATTTCGTAAGAAATATTTTGAGAGGCAGAACGAACCGCCGCTAATAATGAAAACTTATTGTTAGAAGCCCAACCGCCAATCATTACGCCATATACGCCTAATGAAACAACTCCGAAAACATATAATACGCCAACATTAATATCTGCTACTTGTAAAGAAATTTGTCTGCCAAATAAAAATAAATCTTGACCCCAAGGAATTACCGCAGTGGTAATACAAGCCGTAAACATACTAAGCGATGGACCAAGTACAAATAAAAATGTGCTGGCATGCGTTGGTATAATTTCTTCTTTGGTAAATAATTTTACGCCATCGGCAAGTGGTTGTAATAAGCCCCAAGGTCCGGCTCTGTTAGGTCCTACGCGGTCTTGGAAAAATCCTGCAAATTTTCTTTCTGCAAGGGTAGTATACATGGCAATAACCAAACTAATCCCTAAGATGGCAGAGATTAAAATTAATTTTTCAATAATAAATGCGATGTCCATTTTTATTTAATTTTTTTATGAAACATTTTTTTATTCGCTTCAATTAATACTTCGTTTTTCTCGATGACAGGAAGCGGATGCGCCATTTCATAATGGTTGGAAGAAATAACCGAGGTGTCTTCGATTTTTCTTGGTCCTTCTATCGTCCAATCTGCTGTTGCTTTTTTATCGAATCGGCAAGTATTACAAATAAAAGATTCTACTTCGCCGTATTGATCTTTGCGGGCAGTTACACGCAATACATCTTCCCCTTTATACCATAAAACTACTTTACCCGAACATTTTTCGTGATCGCAATCTCTGTGTGCATCTACTGGTTTGGTAAACCAAACCCTATTTTTAAAACGGAATGTTTTATCGGTTAATGCGCCAACTGGGCAAACATCAATTACGTTTCCGGAAAAATCATTGTCTATTGCTGCGCTGATATAAGTAGATATTTCTGATTGATCTCCTCTATTTAAAACACCATGAACCCTGCCTTCTGTAATTTGATCGGCTGTGTAAACACAACGATAGCAAAGAATACAGCGATTCATGTGCAATTGAATTTTATCTCCGATATCTACTTTATCAAAAGTTCTTCTTTCAAATTCGTATCTAGAATTAGACGCGCCGTGTTCGAATGATAAGTTTTGCAAATCGCATTCGCCCGCCTGATCGCAAACTGGACAATCAAGTGGATGGTTTATCAATAACATTTCTACTACGCCTTTTCTTGCTTCTAAAACTTCTGGCGAAGTGGTGTTTTCTACCACCATACCGTCCATCACTTGCGTTTGACAAGAAGCGACTAACTTAGGCATTGGTCTAGGATCTTTTTCGGAACCTTGTGCCACTTTTACTAAACAAGTACGGCATTTACCACCACTACCTTTTAGCTTTGAATAATAACACATAGCCGGAGGCACAATGTCGCCGCCTATTTGACGCGCTGCATTTAATATCGTGGTTCCCGGTTCTACTTCAACAGACTGTCCGTCGATGGTTACTTTTATTTTATCTGCCATTTTATTAAAATAATTATTTTACTAGCGCCTCGTGAGCGGCAAGTAATCCAAAATTTCTTGTTTGACTTAAGGTTGCTTCTTTAATGTGCCATTCAAACTCTTCGCGGAAATGACGAATAGCACTGGCCACAGGCCATGCAGCTGCATCACCTAATGGACAAATTGTATTGCCTTCTATTTTTTTAGAAACTTCCACTAATAAATCGATATCGCTTAATTTTCCGTGACCATATTCGATGCGATGTAATACTTTTTCCATCCATCCAGTTCCTTCTCTACATGGAGAACATTGTCCACATGATTCGTGGTGATAGAATCGTGCAAAATTCCAAGTATTACGCACAATGCAACTGTCTTCGTCGTATACAACAAAGCCGCCAGATCCAAGCATAGTGCCACTTACAAAGCCTCCGTCGGAAAGTGATTCGTAACTCATTAATCGCGCTTCGTTGTTTGCAGTTTTTAAAATTAAATTGGCTGGCAAAATTGGCACCGATGATCCACCTGCAACAACTGCCTTTAATTTTTTACCATTTTTAATGCCACCACAATATTTATCAGAGTAAATAAATTCTTCTACAGGTAAGCCTAATTCGATTTCGTAAATACCCGGATTGTTGATGTGTCCGCTTGCCGAAATTAATTTTGTTCCGGTACTTCTACCAATTCCAATTTTTGCGTATTCGTCGCCACCCATATTTACAATGGGTGCAATAGCTGCAATGGTTTCTACATTATTTACTACCGTTGGGCAGGCATATAAACCAGCTATTGCAGGGAATGGAGGCTTCACTCTTGGGTTGCCTCTTTTGCCTTCTAAAGATTCTAATAATGCGGTTTCTTCGCCACAAATGTAAGCGCCTGCGCCAGGATGAACATATAAATCTAAATCGTAGCCAGAGCCTAAAATATTTTTTCCTAAAAAGCCATTTGCATAAGCTTCGGCAATTGCTTTTTCTAAAATTCTTAATATATAAAAATACTCTCCTCTAATGTAGATATAAGAAGTGTTTGCGCCCAATGCATAACTCGAAGTAATCATTCCTTCGATTAATCCATGTGGAATTTTTTCCATTAGGTAACGGTCTTTGAAAGTACCCGGCTCCGATTCGTCTGCATTGCAAACTAAATAACGTGGCACGCCTACTGGTTTTGCTAAAAAGCTCCATTTCATTCCCGTTGGAAATCCGGCTCCACCTCTTCCGCGCATGCCAGATTTCTTCACCTCTTCCACTACATCTTCTGGAGACATTGTTTTCAAAGCCTTTTCGACCGAACGATAGCCGCCCATTTTTCGATAAGTATCAAAAGTATTTATTCCTGGAACATCAATGTGTTCTAATAATATTTTGCCTGACATATTATTTTATTTCTTCTTTATCAATATAAATTCTGCAAAACCGAAAAAGTCCCAAAAAATACTCGGTAATATTTTTCCGTATTTAATTAAATTATGAATTACCTTAAATGGCATCATTAAAATATTTGGAATATATTTTCTTGTGCCGCCTTTAATAATTTCTGTATTATTTTTTAAAAATAAATTATACAACTCTGTTAACGAATACACTCTCACATGGGTGTCGTCGTCGAAAAAATTCAAAGTTCCTTTCATGCGCGGAAGTCGAGTAGATCGAATTCCTGGATACTCCACATACAAGTAGCCTCCGGGCTTGAGCTTTGCTAGTAATTTCACCAATACTTGATCCCCGTTTTTCAAATGCTCAATCACATGAGCCATCATAATAAAATCGAAGTGTGCATTGGGTACACTATCCAAGTTTAATTCTTCCAAGTTTAATTCATAAAACGATTTCATGAGTTTAAAATCGTTTTCGTCATTATTATAATTTTTATTTAAATCTAAACCGTGGTACTCACAATTTGGAAACCATTTTTTTGTTTTTGATGCCGAATGATTTCCTGCGCCAATATCTAACAACACAAATTCGCCTTGCTTAAATAATTTATTTAAGTAACGATATTTTGCAGGTAGGGTTAGGGCGCTTAACATCAATTTTTTTATTTTATATCTGTATAAGATTGTAAGCGATTTTCGGCAGTTAGCTTTTTGATTAAGTCGTCTGCTTTTTCGTTCGTTAAGTTTTCGTAATAGTTTACGCCACACTGCAACATCGGTGCTGATCCACAAGAGCCCAAACATTCTACTGCCTTTAGCGTAAACATACCGTCTGCGGTAGTTTGGCCAAGTTTAATATTCAATTTATTTTCTAAATAGCTAATTAAACTCTCGGCGCCATTAATTGCACATGGACCCGTATGGCAAACTTCTAAAGTACATTTGCCAACAGGTTGCATATTAAACATCGAATAAAAAGAGGCTACCTCGTATACTTCAATTGGTTTAATGCCAATAACACTTGCAACATAATCCATTGCATCCGAACTTAACCAGCCATTAAATTCTGCTTGCGCAATGTGCAAGATTGGAATCAATGCCGATTTATGTTTTCCTTCCGGATATCTTTTCATTAACGCTTTCGATAGTGTTAATGCTTCTTCTGAAAATGCTAAATTCATTTACTTATGTTTTTAAAAAAATATTTTAAGCGTCTAACTCGCCTGCAATTACATTCAAACTACTCATGGTAACAATCGCGTCGGATAACAAAGACCCTTTCGCAATTTCTGCGAATGCTTGATAAATAATAAAACATGGCCTTCTGAAATGCAGTCTGTAGGGCGATCTGCCGCCTTCTGAAATTAAATAAAATCCGAGCTCCCCATTTCCACCTTCTACTGCATGGTATAATTCGCCTTTAGGCATATCCACTTCACCCATCACAATTTTAAAATGATAAATGAGCGCTTCCATGTTTGCATATACATCTTGCTTTTCGGGTAAGTAATAAGCGGGAACATCTGCATGGAAAATTCCTTTGGGTTCTTTTTCCATTTTGGCTAAAGCTTGTTCGATTAATCTTAAGCTCTGCCAAATTTCTTCGTTCCTTACCATATACCTATCGTAAGTATCGCCGTTGGTACCTACCGGAATTTCAAAATCAAATTCGTTATAAGAAGAATATGGATTGGCGGTACGCACATCGTAATCTATACCAGTTGCTCTTAAACAAGGGCCGGTAAAGCCATAGTTTAATGCCTTTTCGGCGCTAATAGCGCCTACACCTACAGTTCTATCAATAAAAATTCTGTTCCTGTTAAATAACTCCTCAAAAGATCTCATGATTTTCGGGAAGGTTGCCAAAAACTTTTTGGTTTTTAAAATGGCAATGTCGTTGAAGTCTCTTTCAAAACCTCCCACACGACCAAAATTGGTAGTCAATCTTGCGCCACAAATTTCTTCGTAAATTTCATAAATGTTTTCGCGCTCTTGCATCAAATATAAGAAGCCAGTAAAAGCACCGGTATCTACGCCTAAAATTCCATTACAAATTAAATGATCCGAAATTCTCGCCAATTCCATAATAATGATGCGCATATAATCTACACGCTTAGGCGTTTCAATATTTAAGAGTTTCTCTACTGTTAAATGCCAGCCAAAATTATTAATGGGTGACGAGCAATAGTTAAGTCTATCTGTTAAAGGCGTGATTTGATAATAAGGGCGATGCTCTGCAATCTTTTCAAATGCCCTGTGAATATAGCCAATAGTAGAAACTGCACTGACAATTCTTTCGCCGTCCATTTCCAAAACGTTTTGGAAAACACCATGCGTTGCAGGATGTGTTGGGCCAAGATTTAAAGTCGTGGTTTCTTTTTCTAATGAATCGCTGTCAAGTTGAATATGAGCCATAACGCTATGTTAATTTTTTATCTACCGAAATAAGTATCGTTTTTGTCAATTCTGTTTGGGTCTTCTAATGGATGTTCTTTTCTCATAGGAAATGCAACCATGTCGTCCACATTTAAAATTCTAACCAAATTTGGATGTCCTTCAAAAATTACTCCGTAGAAGTCGTAGGTTTCTCGCTCTTGCCAATTAGCAGATTCATATAAAACAGTTGCGGTAGGAATTTTAGGATTTGATTCTGGAATAAATACTTTAATTCTTAAGCGAAAATTATTTTCCATGCTTTGTACATGATAAACAACTGCTAACTCTTTTGTTGTTGGATAATGAACGGCGCAAACATCTGTTAAAAATCGGAAACGGTAAGTTTCGTTTTCATTTAAATATTTTAATACTGGGATGATGCTGTCTTTATTGGTTTGAAAGGTTAACAAACCGTAAGGCTCTTCAAAATTACTCAATGCAGTTCCAAAAGTAGACTGCAAATCTGCGATCAAATTTTCTGTTGCTATTGCCATTTTATTTAATTCCGTAATTAGTCATGAGGGCTTGGTATTCTGGCGAGTTTCTTCTGCGCATCGATTCAGATTTTACTAAATCTTGAATACGATTGAAGCCATCGATGATTGCTTCGGGGCGCGGCGGACAGCCAGGTACATAAACATCTACTGGAATAATTTCGTCGATACCTTGCATGACACTATAAGTATCGAAGATACCGCCAGACGATGCACAAGCACCAACAGCAATTACCCAACGGGGTTCGGCCATTTGTAAGTAAACTTGTTTTAAAACAGGACCCATTTTTTTGGCGATAGTTCCCATTACCATTAATAAATCTGCTTGACGGGGCGAAAAACTTGGACGCTCGGAACCAAATCTAGCGAAGTCGTAATGAGATCCCATGGTTGCCATAAACTCAATTCCACAACACGAAGTTGCAAATGGTAAAGGCCACAATGAATGTGATCTTGCAAGACCTACTACTTTGTCTAATCGCGTTGCGAAAAAACCTGCACCTTCTATTCCTTCTGGTGCCGAAACAATTTTAATTTCACTCATAAAAATGCTTAAAAACAAAACGCACATCTTCAGTGAAGATGTGCGTCAAATGTACAATAAATATTACTTTTTAAGGATTTAGCGACAAGAAAAATCTTAATTATTCCCAGTCTAAAGCACCCTTTTTTATTAGGTAAAAAAAGCCGGCTAATAGGAAGCCAATAAATGTCAACATTTCTAAAAAACCAGTGATTCCAAACTCTCTAAAATTGACTGCCCAAGGGTACATAAAAATGACCTCGACATCGAATAATACAAACAAGATGGCAACCAAAAAGTACTTCACAGAAATGGGAGACCTAGCATCGCCTTGTTGCTCAATTCCACACTCAAAATTGGCTAATTTATCGGCTGTTTTACGCTTTGGGCCTATGTAATGAGTAGCTAACATGGTTACCACTACAAAGCCAATTGCTGCAATAAATTGCAATACGATTGGGAAGTAATCGGTTGGTATAAATGAATTTCCCATATTTTTTAATGCTAAATCTAGATGGTAAAATTAGTGATTATTTCTTTGACTCTTTAATTAAACCTTCAATATTCAATTTGGCGTCTTTGTCATTAGGATCAATTTCGATGACTTTCTGAAAATTGCCAATTGCGGCAGCATTATCTTTTAAAATAGTGTAATTATAATCACCTAAATATTTATAGGCCTCAATCAATTCTTTACCCGATTTTTTTAGGTCTAACTTTGGATCTGCAATGGTTAGTTCAATAAACTTTTCGTAGAATGGTTTAGCCAAACCATCATTGATTTTATCTACATTATCTAACTGCACATTATTTCTCGCGCGAAACAAATAAGCTGGTTTGTACGCTGCATTTAATTCTAAAAGTTTGGCAAAAGATGAATCTGATTTTGCAAATTCTAATCCGAAATAATATTTTCTACCTAAATTAAAATAATCTATAGCAGTTGGTTTAGTGTTCAATAATTTTAATTCGTAGGTTTCTGCAGATAGTTTATATTGCTTCATCGAGAAATAAGCATCCGATAAATCTCCGTATAAATCTCTACTAGTGGTATCGAGCGCAATGGCGCGTGTAATAGTGTTTACGCCCAATGAGTCTAATTTATTTTTTACTTGCAACTTGCCTAAATAAGCATAATCTTGGGGTAAAATTTTTGCAGGATTCATTGAGAAAAATTTATTCATGGCGGTTAATCCAGCTTTGTAATCTTTAACCTCGTAAGAAGAATAACCCAATAATCGGTAGTTAATATAATCGCTAGAATCTTTCGCTACAATTTGTTTGATAATATCGATAGACTCTTGAAATTGTTTTCCGTAGAATAAAAACTTAGCATAACGCAATTGCGAATTCAAAGATTTATCGGTAAGGAATAAATATTTTTTATAGTTTTCAACGGCGCTTTCAAAGTGTTTTGCGGTTAATTCTAATTCGCCGTATTCTCTGTAAATTGGGGCAAAAGTAGAGTCTATTTTAATCGCTTTATCGAAAGCAATTTTCGCTTCGGCGTAATTCAACGAACGCGTCCAAAGCTTTCCTGTACGCACATGTGCGTTCACGTAGTTAGGGTTTAATTTAAGTGCTTCTGTGTAATATTTAACCGCTTCAGAACCGTTTGCTTGCTCCATATATACATCTCCAATAGCCACTAATAATTCGGGGCTCTTTGGATTAATTGCTTTTGCTTTTAAGAAATAACTTAAAGATTCTTCGAAATTTCTAACACCTAATTCGCGGTATACTTCGCCAATGCTAATATAGGTTTGAAAATCTTTGCCTAATGAAATAGCAATTGCTTTATCGAAATTTACTTTTGCTTCTATTACATTTCCTAAGTCGTAATCTACCGAGCCTAAACCTACTATGTTTAAAGTGGAGTTAGGGTTTGCGGCTAAACCTTGTTGAAAATAAAACTTCGCAGAATCAATTTTATCTTGCTTATAATAAGCTTTTCCTAAATAATAATAGTTGTCGGCATTGCTTGGATTTTCAAGCACTAATTTGCTGAAAATTGTTTTTGCTTTTTCAAATTGCTCTACTTCAATTGCCCTAATTCCTTTTACTGCTTCTTGCGCCTTTACAATTGTAAAAGTGGAAACTACTATGATGGCAACAAGCCAAGCATTTTTTAAACTTCGATTCATGCTAATTTTTTTTAATTTGTTTGTATAATTCTGATGGGTGCATTGGCTGGCAATAAGCCAGATTTTAAAATAATTTTTTGGCCTTTATCGCTTGATATAAACGATGCAAACCCAGTGGCAAGGCCAGCTCTAGGTTCTCTGCTAATGCTATATATTTCGCGTAATAAAGGGTATTGTTTAGTGGCAAAGTAAGCTTGGTAGGGTTGGTAATAATAATCATCTCCCAAATCTCCTGGGTCGCCTATAATACCTACTACATTAATGCCGCTTCTAAATTTCATGGCCTTTGGATCGTCTTTATCGCTAATCCAATTTACGCCCACAATGCCTAAAGCGTTTTTATTTTCGCTAACATATTTAATTACTTCTTCGTTTGTTTTTAATGCATAACCCGGTATAGATTTTTGACCCACTAATTCGGCCATGTATCGAACGGTTCCGCTGTTCTTATTATCAAAGACAAGATTGATTTTTGCAAGTGTAGATTTTTTGTCGAGTGTGTTCCAATCTTTAAAATTTCCGCGCATAATTTCGCGCACTTGCGCTAAAGTAAAAGTAGTATCGGTGTTTTGATTGTTTACAATCAAAGCAATACCATCAGTTGCTATTTTATTTTGCGTATAGCTGTGTTTCCCTTTAAAATAAGCTATTTCGGAAGGGTTTAAGCCTCTAGCGGCAACCACTAAAGAGATGCTGTCTTTGATAAACAAATCCATCATGTCTAGCTCAGGCAAATAAACTGCGCTTAAGTTTGCTTTAGGATAAATGGTTTCGAAAACTTGTTCTTGCGCATCGATGATAGAAAGTAGTGTTTCGTCTGCTGCAATTTTTACTTCACCGGTAGTAGTGGTGCTGAGCTCTTTTCCGTTTTTATCTTTATTGTTTGAGCAAGCAGAAAAGCAGATTCCAATTAGGGCAAATAATAAAAATTTATTCTTCGTCTTCATTGTTGCTGTTTTTCCAATTAGTAAATGCTCTCCACAATCTAAAAAAAGAATAGGCTATAAAAATACAGCCTATTCCAATTTTAACTATTTTATCATATTCAGCTAAGAAATTTCCTATGCTGAGTAAACTCAATCCGATTACTAAATAAACGAGCGACATGATTATTCCAAATACGAAAATCACTTTTTCTCGCATGGACCATAAATCCGCTGGTTTATTCATTTGAATTACATCAATTTAAATTTCACAGGTACGTTAAACTGCACACGCACTGGTCTTCCGTTTTGTCTACCAGGTGCAAAGTTTGGCAAGTTTTTAATTACACGTTTTGCCTCTTCGTCACATCCGCCGCCAATACCTCTTAATATTTTTACATCAGAAACGCTACCATCTTTTTCTACTACGAAAGAGATAAATACAGTTCCTTCAATATTATTTTCCCTAGCCATTGCTGGGTATTTTGTATTCTTTGCAATGTAAGCGATTAAAGCGCCTTCGCCTCCTCCCGGAAATTCTGGCATTTGCTCAACCGAAATAAATGGTGCTTCCTCACCTGTAATATCTCCATCTAATCCACTCAAATCTACTTCTGCGTTTGGATCACCTTGAACGGTGGTTAAACCCGCATCCACTTTTTTTAATTCATCTTGAATGGGAGGTGGTTCATCAGGCACCTGATCATCGGGTTTAATTACCGGAGGGGTAAATTTAATCGTCGACTTTAACGGTGGTGGTGGGGGTGGTGGTGGCGTTGGTTGGTTTTTATCAACCGGCGGCACATCCTCTAAAACGTTGGTTTGGTCTACTTTTACTATTTTCTCGTCTGGAAGTGCATTGGATATTAAACGAATAATCAATGGTGCACTCACCGACAAAGTAAAAGCAACAATTGCCAAAACGATGCCAAAAAATGCATGTTTTGGATAACTTTTACGAATTTCAAAAGCACCATACTCCTGGTTTCTACCACGGAATACGAGCTCTATCCATTTGCCATCATATAAATCTATTTTACCTGCCATTTGCTAATTTCTTTTGTAGAATTATAATGTGGTTTTACTTAATAAGGCTAAATCAATTGGCGTAATATCTACAATTGCATAACGACCAATATTACAGATATTCATTTCATCTAAGATGTCAACTAAATTTCCATATCTAGCATTATCGTCTGCCTTGATAATAACAATTAAACCATCTTTAAAAGATTTGATGGCATATACTTTTGCCCTAAAATCTTCTTCCGTAATTTTATTTGTTTGTAATTGCCCTTTGTAAATTCCAATGGAATCTACGCTAGCATTTCTAATTTTGTTTTCTTGTAATAATACTTTACGGATGCCGTCTTTACCATAGTCTGTAACTGTTGTAAGGCCTGGCTCGCCAGTTTTTTCATCAACAAAATAATAAACAACTTTATTTTCTTTAGTAAGCAACACCGTCAAAGTTTGAGATGCTTTTACTTTAGTTTGTTGATCTTCGGTTAAGTTTTTATCCTTAACTGGCATATTGATTTCCATGGTTTGCGGCTTATTCATGGAAGTGGTTAACATAAAGAAAGTGATCAATAAAAAACCTAAGTCAACCATGGGTGTAAAATCCACCCTTGTCGACATTTTTTTACCTTTCTTTTTGCCTTTATGGGCTCCGCCGCCACCGCCGCTTTCTATATCTGACATCGCTAATTTTTTTTATGAATTATTAATCCTCAGCTTTTTCCAAGCTTGTAATAAAGTTGAAACGGTCTACTTTTTTATCTTGCAAAGTCGCGATTACTTGCTTTACTACAGGAAAGCCTGCATTTTGATCGCCTTTAACAGCAACCCTTAAAGCCTTATTCGTAAAACGTGCTTGCAATACCCAATCAGCTAATTCGTTGTTCGTAGAATCCGAAGGGATTCCAGTTTGTGCGAATTTTTTTCTGCCTTCTGCATCTAAGTCTAAATATTGTCCTAGATTTTTAACCGGCACTCCGAATGAACTCAATAAAGAGAATTCTTTTTTCTGTTTGTCGTTAAAAGTAAGTTGATATTTCTCAGCCATTTTATCTAACAATGATAACCTATTCGACTCCCCATCCATTGCAAAAAACACGCGCGAATCTTTGTCTATTGTTAATAATAAAATATCTGTTTCTGGTAACTTTATTTCTGAGATCGAGGAAGGTGTGGTCACCGTCACAGGCTCATCAGGTTTAAACTTGGTAGCCAACATAAAGAACGTAAGCAGCAAGAATGCCACGTCGGTCATTGCCGTCATGTCTACTACTGTACTCTTACGAGGAACCTTTACTTTTGACATTGTATTTATTATTTATGTTTAAATATTGCTTATCAATTATTATCTGTTTTTAGCAGCAAATGTTTGTACGATACTGTAACCAGCTTCGTCGATTGCATAAGTAATTGCATCAATTTTACTAGTAAATACATTGTACATGATTGTTGCAATAGCAGAGTTACCAATACCTAAAGCTGTATTAATTAAGGCCTCAGAAATACCGGTTGCTAATGCTACAGAGTCTGGAGAACCAGCGGTTGCTAATGCAGAGAACGCTTTAATCATACCTAATACTGTACCTAATAACGCGATCAAGGTAGAAACCGATGCCATGGTTGCAATAACAACTAAGTTCTTTTCTAAACCTGGTAATTCTAAAGTAACCGACTCTTCAATTTCTTTTTGAATAGAAATGATTCTTTGGTCTACAGGCATAGCAGTTAAGCCTTGCATTTCTTTGTATTTTAAAAGCGTAGAACGCATTACATTTGCAACAGACCCTCTTTGTGCATCACACTCTTTAATAGCGCCTTCTACATCGTTTTGGTCTAATTTTGCTCTGATTTTTCTAACAAATGCTTCTGCATTTCCTGTTCCTTGTGCTTTACCAATTGTTAAGTAACGCTCAATAGAAAAAGTAATGTTCATTAAAACCAATGACAATAAAATAGGAACGATATAACCACCTTTGTGGATCAAACCTAATACGTGTCCTGCACCTTCTTGAACTGGGTGATTCGCTGGATCATTTCCTTCAAAGTTTGAAGGCGCACCCATCACAAATGTGAAAATTAAGATACCCACCAATAAACATAGTGGAATAGTAAATGATGCGAAAAAAGTACTCAATCCATTCCCTTTTTCAACTTTTGCAGCAGCAGCTACTTTTGCTTCGTTTGCCATTGTTTTATTAATTAGTTTTTATTTTTAAGATTTAACGTTAAGTTTTGATATAAATTACCCTTCATTTTATGAGTAGGCACACAAAAATAGAATTTTTTAGGGATAAAAAAATTTTGAAATCATTTATTAATGTAAAATTAACCTGAGATTTCAGGTTAAAAGTTAAATATATGATATTCAGAGTTTTAAGCCTAAATTTCTTTTTAGAATGGAAGCGAGTCGTCTGCTCCGTCTGCGCTGCCGATATTAAATGCGGGTGGTTCTGTTGGCATGGGTGCTGCGGATGCACTAGCACCGGCTCCTGCGCCCACTCGCTCTAATCTCCAAGCAACCACATTAGTGATATAATCTAATTCGCCTGTTTTACGCGTAAACTGGCGTCCTGTTAAATTAAAAGAAACTTTAATTTGGTCGCCAATTTGATAAGCATCTACTAAACTGCATTTATCTTGATTCAATTGGAATTTTACATGTTGCAAATATCCATTGTCATCTATTTCCACTACAAACTCTCTTTTTTTGAATCGCTCTGTAACTTGTTGCGGATCAAAAATTTCATGTAATTTTCCTTGTGTTTCTAAAGCCATCTTTTTTTATTTTTTTATGATTTTTTTTATGATTTTGCGACAGGTGCTGCTGCTAAAATTTCGGGAGAAACACCTTCGGCATATTGTTCAAAATTCTTAATAAATTTTTGGGCTAATTCATTTGCCTTTTTATCGTAATCTGCTGCGTTGCCCCAAGTATTTCTTGGATTTAAAATTTCTGAAGGTACATTTGGACAAGTGGTTGGCATTTGCAATCCAAAAATTGGATGCTGCTCAAACTCAACGCTAGCAAGTGCTCCGTTCAATGCTGCAGTAATCATTGCGCGTGTATAACTTAATTTCATTCTTGAGCCGGTGCCATAAGCACCTCCGGTCCATCCGGTATTAACTAACCAAACATTTACTTGGTTTTCTTTCATTTTCTTACCCAACATTTCTGCATATTTTGCAGGGTGTAATGGTAAAAATACTTTTCCAAAGCATGCCGAAAAAGTAGTTTGTGGTTCGGTAACTCCAGCTTCTGTTCCCGCTACTTTTGCAGTATAACCAGAAATAAAATGATACATCGCTTGCCCTGCATCTAACTTCGAAATTGGTGGCAAAACGCCGTATGCATCACAAGTTAGAAAGAAAATATTTTTAGGGTTGCTTGCAATAGAAGGTTCTACTGCATTGGCTATGTGATGGATTGGATAAGCAACTCGCGTGTTTTCTGTTTTAGAAATATTAGAAAAATCTACGGTGCTAGTTTCCTCGTAACAAACAATGTTTTCTAGTAAAGCACCAAATTTAATAGCTCCCCAAATTTCTGGTTCTTTTTCTTTAGTTAAATCGACACACTTTGCATAGCATCCGCCTTCTAAATTAAATACGGTATCTGTTGCCCATCCGTGTTCGTCGTCGCCAATTAATCCTCTATTAGGATCGGCCGATAAAGTAGTTTTACCTGTACCCGATAAACCAAAGAAAATAGCCGTGTCACCATCTTTGCCAATGTTCGCAGAACAATGCATCGACAACACATTTTTATCATGTGGTAAAACAAAATTTAATACTCCGAAAATTCCTTTTTTAATTTCGCCTGTATAACCGGTTCCGCCAATTAAAATAATTTTTTTAGTAAAATTTAGAATAGCGAAATTGTGTTGGCGTGTTCCATCAATGGCTGGATCGGCTTTAAAACCAGGTGCGTTGACGATGGTCCACTCTGGCGAAAAGTTTAATACTTCTTGTTTCGTTGGACGCAAAAATAAATTATTTGCAAAAATATTATGGTACGCTTGCTCGGTAACAACAAGAATATTCGTGCGGTATTTTGGATCTGCACAAGCGTAAGCATCTCTCACAAAAATTTCTTTGCCTGCTAAGTATGCGCAAACTCTATGGTATAATAAATCAAATTTTTGACTGTCAAATGGAATATTTACATCTCCCCACCAAACTGCATTTTCGGTAATGGCGTCTTTAACAATAAATCTGTCTTTAGGCGATCTTCCTGTAAACTCGCCAGTGTCTGCAGCTAATGCTCCAGAATCAACAAGTCTGCCCTCGCCCCTAACAATTGCCTCTTCCACTAATTCTGCGGGTGTCATATTCCAATAAGCTGCCGCAACATTTCCTAATCCTAAAGTAGCAACACTTGCATTGCTTGCTCTCAATCCAAATTCATTATTCATTTAATGCTGTTTTTCGATGTTAATAGATACATAAATAGGTGGTGCAAATTACTAAAAACAAAGTTTATCCGCCAATTCTTTTTACTTTATAGCCTTCTGCTTGTAGTATTTGAATGATTTTTTCTCTGAAATCTCCTTGTATGATAATTTCGCCATCTTTTACCGTACCCCCTACGCCACATTTCGATTTTAATTTTTTGCCCAATTCGAGTAAGTCGGAGCCTAAACCAACAAAACCAGTAATTAAAGTAACCGCCTTGCCCGCTCTTTGCTTTTTATCTAATTGTACGCGTAAATCTTGTTGGTTGTTTGCAGGTGTACTACTTATTTCTTTCGATTCTTGTTGAAATTCGAAATCTGGATTGGTAGAATACATAATGCCACCACTGCTATTTTTTTTTGACATGTTATGGAACAATTATATTTATGGCCTTAACTAAAATTTGAATTAGCATATTTTCGTTTACCAACTTTGGCTCACCATCTAAATGAATTACATTGTTGGTACGATTAATTAATATCGATTCCCCTTGTAAACTAATGAAGTATTTTGATTGATCGGCCGTCTTTAAAAACATCCGTA
>Ga0102875_1000269_pt1 | contig 20625 bp, 17 predicted proteins | sample Colrivmet1547B02_FD_78185 | JGI IMG/M metagenome (GOLD analysis project Ga0102875, IMG submission 78185) | Estuarine microbial communities from the Columbia River estuary - metaG 1547B-02 | ecosystem: Environmental > Aquatic > Marine > Intertidal zone > Estuary | place: USA: Columbia River... | reverse complement strand
CCCATCTGGTATGACCCATACCAACCTTGCCATTGATGTCTTTGCCTTCGGCAAAGTTTTCTAAATCGCTTACCTTACCTGCTTTTTTGTAAATGTTCATCGAACCATTTAACAAAGTAATGCCGGCACTATCGTAACCTCTATATTCTAATCTTTTTAATCCTTTTATAATTACATCGTATGCATTACGATGTCCAATATATCCTACAATTCCACACATAATTTGAAATCTTATTTTTTTGCAAATTAATAATTAAAGTTTTGAATAACTAATAGCTAATCTGATTGGTCTACTTGGGTGTTTTGGACCATTTAAAATACTGCGATTTGCCTTAATTTGTTTGCTGGCATCTTCTAAATAAAGTGCCTGAAAATCTAATTTATTTAAAATAAACTGCTGAACAGTTTTAGTCATTTCGATGGTGTATTGCTTTTTACTTGCATCATAAACTCCACTAGAAATAAGGTATTCGGTGCTACTTCCTTTTCTTCTGGCCTTTAACGAAAGCGTACTAATTGGAGCAAATTTGCTATCCGAACCAGTCTCAATTGGAATAATTAATTCTGCTTTATTGATGGCAATTTTATTAGAATCTTTTCTTAATTCTAAATCGGGAAAACGAATACGCACTCTTGTACCTGCTAAAGATTGCGCGTAGGCATTTTGTTGCCCTTGAACGGTATCTGTAAATTGATATTGTACTTTGGTATTCGAATAATCGTGTTCGTAACGGTTCACATTTGCTGCAACACTATTGATATTAAAAATAAAATTGCTGGTGTCTGTTGAATTTTTATAATACAAAATAATATAAGAACGATTGGCATTTGTTAAATCAAAAGACATTACACCACCATTGCCACTCAAGTTTTTTGCGGTTAAATAAAATCCTTTATAGGCATTTAAAAAGGCGGTATTATCAGATAAATCAACTAGTCCAGACTTTGCTAATAATTCTTTACCAAAATCATCCGTTAATTTAATTCTGATTTGAGGATACACTTTCATGACGGTATCTTTTTTACCATCAATAATATTTTGAATAATCAAACTGTCTTTAGTATTTGGTCTATAACGAACAGATCCAATTTCGGTTGATTTTACTTTGTATTTTTTATTGGAATAATAAATGCTGTCATTGCTAATGGTTTCGTCTAATTGCGATACGGAAATATTAAATATAGCATTTTTATCCCCATAGAATCTTTGGGAAGTATCTCCAATATATCCCATTACCATCACAATAGAATCGAGCGTTGGTGTGGTACCAAAACTCACATTGTTTTTAGAAAGCGTGGCATGAAAAGCAATACTGGCTCTGGTTTCGCCAAATACTGGATCGATAAATTCTCCTAAAAGGTTTCTTGCATAATTGGAAGAAATTAAGGTATCGTCTTTCACTGTCCAAAGAACAATACTAGATGTATCATTTTTACCAACGCCAATACCTGTTTCGTTTAATTGATCTTCTAGCCCAATCGAACCTTCTTTTTTACAAGATTGTAAAATAAAAAGACTTATTAACATAATTAATAAGTCTTTGGATGTCTTCCACTTCATTCTTAAAATTCTTTAAGTTGTTACTAAATCTACACTTACCTCATCATAAAACTGAACAAAATTATCAAAATCAAACGTTTCGTGGTCTGTTTTTTCGATAATTAATTTATCGGTTTGTTTGTTAAGAAACTTTAAAACGCTTGCTTCAATGTTTTCGTCTGCTTTAATAACAGCATCTGAATAATTAATTGCGCTTATATGTAGAGATGAACAGCTTGAATCCTTTAATAATGCTGCATCTGTAGCATTCATATCGGGAGTTAAAGCCTTAGTTTTTAAATTTTTATCGAGGTTTTCTGTAAAACAATTTTCGTAAACAGAATAAACAACCTTGGTGTTTTTGAACATTGGATCCTCACGGTAAGCTGTTTTTAAGTACATCGGTACTAAACTGCTCATCCAACCCATGCAATGAACCACATCTGGCATCCATCCTAATTTCTTTACTGTTTCAATGGCACCTTTACAGAAGAAAATCATGCGCTCGTCGTTATCGTCGAAGAACTTTTCTTTTGCATCTCTAAATACTTGTTTGCGTTGGAAATATTCCTCATTATCTAAGAAATAAACCTGCATTCTTGCAGTTGGTAGCGATGCCACCTTGATAATTAATGGATTATCATTTTCGTTGATGACGATATTCATACCAGATAAACGAATTACTTCATGTAATCTGTTTCTTCTTTCGTTGATATTACCAAAACGCGGCATTAAGATTCGAATTTCGAAACCTTTTTCTTGCATTGCCTGCGGTAATTGCCTAGTAATTTTAGCGATTTTGGTAAGCTCCAGAAATGGTGACATTTCGTGGGCGATAAAGAGAATCTTTGTTTTTGCCATATTGAACTAACTCCTAGTCAACAATTTATCGTGGAATAACGAGCTAAATTGGGATTGCAAATATACTAATAATATTGGATAATTTTTTGAAAAACCAATATGATGCTTGATATTATCAAAAAAATGACAATTTTGCCTAATCAATGCGCTTCAGGTGAAAATTTGTAAAACAAAAGAGGAATTAATAGCAATACTTGCCTTAGCCAAGACAAATAAGCAATCTATTGGCTTTGTGCCAACAATGGGTGCGATTCATATTGGCCATACTTCTTTAATCGATAAGGCAAAAAGCGAAAACGACTTGGTTATATGTAGCATTTTTGTCAATCCCACTCAATTCAATGATCCTAGCGATTTAATTAAATATCCTCGTCCAATTGAAAACGATATGCAATTGCTCGAATCGGCAAATTGTGATGTATTGTTTTTGCCAGCAATTAGCGAGATGTATAGCCCTGGCGAAATTTGGGAACACTCTTTTGGCGAAATTGAATTATGCTATGAGGGCGCAAGCAGGCCCGGACATTTTAAAGGCGTAGGGCAAATAGTATACAAACTTTTAGCGCTGATTCAACCCGATAAAGCCTATTTTGGCCAAAAAGACTTCCAACAAACCATTGTGGTAAAGCAATTAGTAAAAGACTTTTGTTTATTAACCGAAATAGTGATTTGCCCTATACTTAGAGCGGCCGATGGTTTGGCATTAAGCTCTAGAAACATTCGCTTAAATGAGCTAGAAAGAGTTGATGCAGCTAAAATTTATGAAGTGTTAAACAACTGTAAAAGCGAATTTTTACAGCATGAAGCGATTGCGACTATTCAATTAACCGCCGAAAATGCCCTACAATCAATTCCTAACGTTCAACTTGAATATTTTGCCATTGTTGCACAAGATGACCTCAACACATGGGATATTAGTAAGCCTAAGGCACCAATTGCCATTGTTGCCCTTCGCTTTCCAAGTGTAAGATTAATAGACAATATGTTGCTTGAATAGCAATCTAAATTATTTTACCTTTGCCCGACTATGTATATAGAAATATTAAAATCTAAAATTCATCGCGTAAAGGTTACGCAAGCCGAACTTCATTATGTTGGTAGCATTACTATCGACGAAGATTTAATGGATGCAGCCAATATTATTGCACACGAGAAGGTGCAAGTAGTCAATATCAATAATGGCGAACGTTTTGAAACATATGTGATCAAAGGTGAACGTGCATCGGGAACCATTTGTTTAAATGGACCAGCTGCTAGAAAAGTACAGGTAGGAGATATTGTTATTATTATATCTTACGCAAGCATGGAATTTGAAGCGGCTAAAAAGCACCAACCTATTTCCATTTTCACTGACGAACAAAACCGCTTAGTATAAATCGTTGAAAAACACCCTCAAATATATCCTATTTTTAGGATTAGGCGCTGCCCTTTTATGGTTTAGTTTTCGCAATCAAAACTTATTGCTATTAGGTGAAAGTTTAAAATCGGCAAACTATTATTGGGTTGCTTTATCGGTATTGGTTTCTCTTTTTGCACATTGGCTAAGGGCTTTGCGTTGGAAAATGTTATTTGAGCCCATTGGCTACCATCCCAAAACAACACATACGTTTTATGCAGTAATGATAGGCTATCTGGCCAATTTGGCATTTCCTAGAATGGGTGAAGTTTCTAGGTGTGCCGTGCTCAACAAAACAGATAACATGCCCATTTCTACACTTATTGGAACAGTAGTAGTAGAGCGAATTATCGATGTAATTTTTTTATTAGGATTAGGCTTATTGGCCATATTAATATTGTACAAAGAAATAAATGTATTTGTTTTTGAAAATTTTATAACCCCTCTTTTTACTAAATTAAATAGCGCAGTTGGTTTAATTATACCTGCCATTGGAATTGCTTTAGTATTTGGTATTTTATTTTTCTTTTTAAGAAAAAAAATAAAGACTTGGCATATCACTCAAAAAATAAATGCGTTTACATTATCCTTAAAAAAAGGATTGCTTTCTGCTTTGCAATTAAAAAATAGACTTCGATTCTTTGGTTTATCTATTGGCATTTGGGCTTGTTATTTATTAGCTACTTATTTATGCTTTTTTGCTATACCTGCAACAAGTCAATTAAGTATGGCTGTTGGCTTGTTTGTAATGGTAGCAGGCGGAATTGGTATGTCTGCTCCTGTACAAGGCGGAATTGGGGCATTTGAAGCGGCCGTTAGTATTTCTTTATTGGTCTTTAGTATAAAAGAAAACGATGGCTTAAGCTATGCTGCAATTAGCCATGGCTCACAAATTTTATCTATACTGGTAGTGGGATCAATTAGTTTATTCTTTGTATTTTTGATTAAAAGAAAACAAGCATAAGCAATGGAAAAATTGATGAAGATAAAATCCAAAATCATGCAGAAGGAAGAAGTTTCTGGTTTGATGGATGTATGGAAATACATGGGATTGAAAATTGTTTTCACCAATGGATGTTTTGATATTATCCATTATGGACATATCGATTATTTAGCCAGAGCGGCCTCTTTAGGAGGGAAATTAATTATTGGTTTAAATACAGATGCTTCTGTAAGTAAATTAAAAGGTCCAAACAGACCTATTCAAGATCAGCAATCGAGGGCATTAATATTAGCGGCATTGCAATTTGTTGATGCGGTTATTTTATTTGATGAAGAAACACCTCAAGAGCTCATCAGTTTTTTAATCCCTGATATTTTAGTTAAGGGAAGCGACTACCGCATCGAACAAATAGTGGGTGCAGATGTTGTATTAAATAACGGTGGAAAAGTAGAAACCATGGACTTTGTAGCCGGTTATTCTACTTCAAATATTATTGAAAAAATTAAACAATCGAATTAAATATCAACCTATAACAAAAATATAATATGCATTTCCAACTTACAGAAGAACATTTAATGATTCAAAAAGCAGCAAGAGATTTTGCGCAAAATGAATTAAAACCAGGAGTGATCGAAAGAGATGAAAAACAAATTTTTCCGGCAGAACAAATAAAAAAATTAGGAGAATTAGGCTTCTTAGGAATGATGGTTGATCCTAAATACGGGCGATCTGGACTAGATGCCATTTCTTATGTAATCGCCATGGAAGAACTTTCTAAGGTAGATGCTTCTGCTTCGGTAGTAGTTTCGGTAAATAATTCATTGGTATGCTACGGTATCGAAGCTTATGGAAATGAAGAACAAAAATTAAAATACTTAGTACCCTTAGCAACAGGCGAAAAAATTGGAGCCTTTTGTTTATCAGAACCAGAAGCAGGTTCGGATGCAACAAGTCAACAAACAACAGCCATAGATATGGGCGATCATTATTTGTTGAATGGTACCAAAAATTGGATCACCAATGGAAACTCTGCTAGCACTTATATCGTAATTGCACAAACAGATGTAAGCAAAGGTCACCGTGGTATTAATGCATTAATTGTAGAAAAAGGAATGCCTGGATTTGAAGTGGGCGTTAAAGAAAATAAATTAGGTATTAGAGGTTCTGATACGCATTCACTTTTGTTCACAGATGTGAAAGTGCCGAAAGAAAATAGAATTGGAGAAGATGGTTTTGGTTTTAAATTTGCCATGAAAACTTTGGCAGGTGGAAGAATTGGAATCGCTGCACAGGCATTGGGCATTGCATCTGGTGCGTATGAATTGGCACTTGCTTATTCAAAAGAAAGAAAAGCATTTGGTACCACCATCTCTAATCACCAAGCCATTCAATTTAAATTAGCCGATATGGCTACGGAAATTGAAGCCGCTAGGTTGTTGTGTTTAAAAGCAGCTTGGTTAAAAGATAATCACCAAGAATATGCACTAGCAAGTTCGATGGCAAAATTATTTGCTTCAGAAACCGCGATGAAAACAACAGTAGAAGCTGTTCAAATTCATGGTGGTTATGGATTCGTAAAAGAATTCCACGTAGAAAGATTAATGCGTGATGCAAAAATCACCCAAATATATGAGGGTACTTCAGAGATTCAAAGAATTGTAATTTCGCGAGAAATATTGAAATAAAATTTCAAAGCAATCAATAAAAAAAGCCCGATGAAATTCATCGGGCTTTTTTTATTGAAAATATTTTGTTATTGCGCTGGTGCTGCAGATTGAGCAGCAATGCCCTCTCTGGCTTGTTGGTGCGTAATTCGAATGCCATCTTTGTAAGGCACAATAAAAGCATCTTTAATGCCCATTTGCTGTATGTCTTTTCTGTAGGACACAGCATCTTCAAAAGTAAAAAACAAACCAATCATGTATTTTTCTAAGCCTTTCAAATATTCTACTTGAATACTTTGATCGTCTTTGTTCATTTTATTTTTTAAATCGAAGTTTTTAAAAGCACCTAATTGAATTCGATAATAATAACCCTTTGCTTGAACAGCACTTAAAACTCCGTAAACCCTTGTTGTTTTGTTTTCACAGTTTTTTTGCAAATCACTATATTTATTTTGCATGCCATACAAATAAGCTTGCATGGTATCTGTTTTCTTTTTAGCAATAGCAATTTCGATTTCTTTTTCTTCTAACTGCTCCTCGAAGCTGATTTTCATTTTACGAATATCAGCTGGTTTCAATTTCTTTAAGGCTTTCAATTCTTGCTTGATGGCATTTTTTTCTGCTTTGGTTTGAGCCAATAAATACATAGGCGACACCAAAATGAGGAAACAACATAGAAATCTATAAATATATTTTGAAAGCATTTTAAAGGATATGTTTATATTGCAATTTAGTAATTTCTTTGGATTATAAAACATCAACAATCCATTACAAAGGGAATAAAATATGAAAAAAATAAAAATCAGCCTTGCCTTAGTCCTCTTCCTACATTTAACTTCTGTGGCATTTGGACAAAAAATAAATATATCTTCTGGAAAATGGAGGGGTTGCTTAATTAGAAAAGATGAAATTACCATCCCATTTGTTTTTGATATCGAAACAAATCCATCGGGAATGGTCATGAATATTATCAATGCAGAAGATACGATTAGGGTAAACAATTTTAGCCTTATTGGAGATAGCGTATTAATCACTTTGCCATTTTTTGATGCTGAATTTATGGTTAAAGTAAGTGCAACAAAAATGCAAGGTCGCTGGACTAGACATTTACCCAAAGGCAATACTAGTATGCCATTTGAAGCAAGCATTAAGCAAACAAGATTTGATGAATCACACAAAACAGCTACACAACTAAATAACACCTGGGATGTAAAATTTTTCGATACGGCATTTAAAGATAGTAGCGATGCCATTGGAAAATTTCAATCAACTCAAACAAATATAACAGGTACTTTTTTAACCAGCACGGGTGATTATCGATTTTTAGAAGGGGTGTTCGACGGAGAAAAAATAAGACTCTCTACCTTTGATGGTTCACATGCCTATTTAGTAATTGCCGATTTCAATCCTCAAAATAATAGGATTAGCAATGGGGTATTTTATTCGGGCTTGAGCAATAAAGAATTTTGGAAAGCTAGTTTTAATCCTAAAGCTTCTTTACCAGATGCCGAAAAATTAACTTTTTTAACACAAGGATTCGAAAGCATCGCTTTCAATTTCCCGGACCTAAATAACAACCCAATTACGCTCGAAGATGCCCGTTTTAAAGGGAAAGTAGTGCTTTTGCAAATCATGGGTTCTTGGTGTCCGAATTGTTTAGATGAAAGTAAATTGATGACAAGTATTTACCAACAATACCAAAGCAAAGGCTTAGAGATAATTGGATTGTGTTTTGAAAAAAGTGAAGACATCAATATTGTTAAAAAAAATATAAGCAATTTTAAAAGTCAATTAAATATTACCTACCCATTAGTTATAGCTGGAAATACACAGAAAGGAAGTGTAAATAAAGCATTGCCTATGCTCGCTAATTTTGTTGCATTTCCTACGCTAATTATAATTGATAAAAAAGGAAAGGTAAGAAATATCCATACGGGTTATTCCGGACCTGCAACAGGTATTTATTTTACCGAATTTAAAAGTCATTTTATTGCCACCCTAGAAAATTATTTAAATGAAAAATAAACTGCAAAAAAACACTATTTACTTTTTACTATTAACTGGATTTTTAAGCTGTAAAACCGTTATAAAACAAGCCGATTTAACGAGTGCTATAAAAGAGCAAACGAATTACATGCCTTCTTATACAAGGCTTTCGGACATTACACACATGCAATTAAATATTGCACTTAATTGGGATAGTTGTTTTGTATTAGGCAATGTAACACTAAATATTAATCCTTATTTTTATGCAAGTGAAGAGTTAATATTAGACGCTAAAGGGTTTAAAATTAATTTTATAAAAGTAAATGGCACCACAGCACCATATACTTACGATGGTAAAAAAATAAACATTCATTTACCCAGGGTATTTAAAAAAGAAGAGGGCTACAGTGTTAATATAGATTATATAGCACAACCCAATAAATTAAAAGTAAATGGCTCTTCTAGTATTAGCTCAGATAAAGGCTTTTATTTTATCAATCCACAAGGAAAAATAAAAAACAAACCCAGAGAGTTTTGGACGCAAGGAGAAACAGAAGCAAATTCTGCTTGGTTTCCAACCATAGAATCTACCTCAGAAAAATACACACAAGAAATTGCCATTACTTTAGAAAATAATTTTGTCAGCCTCTCTAATGGCTATCTGGCTTATAGCACGCAGCATAGCAATGGCACGCGAACCGATGTTTGGAAACAAGATTTGCCACATTCGGCCTATTTAACAATGGTGGCTGGTGGCAATTTTGCAGTAATCAAAGACCATTGGAAAAATATGGAAGTGAATTATTATGTAGAACCTAAATACGAATCAACTGCAAAATTAATTTTTGGTAACACGCCGGAAATGATCAATTTATTTTCTGAAAAATTAGGCGTTGATTATCCTTGGGATAAGTATTCCCAAATTGTTGTCAGAGATTTTGTGGCAGGTGCGATGGAAAATACCGGAGCAGTAACTTTTGCTGAAGACATGAACATGGATGCGCGAGCGGTAATTGATAACCCAGATGAAGAAACCATTTCGCATGAATTATTTCACCATTGGTTTGGAGATTTAGTGACCGCAGAATCGTGGCCTAACTTGCCATTGAACGAATCCTTTGCTACCTACGGTGAATATATATGGGCCGATTATAAATATGGACGCGAAGAAGCAGATAGAGCCGCTAACGAAGATTTAATAAAATACCTTCGCACTTTCAAAACAAAAAAAGTAAATATGATTCGATTTGATTTAACAGATCGAGAAGATATGTTTGATAATTATTCTTACCAAAAAGGGGGAAGAATCATACATATGTTGCGCAAAATTGTTGGTGATGAGGCGTTTTTTGCTTCCCTTAAATTATACTTAGAAAAAAATAAATTTAAAGCAGCAGAAATACATCATTTAAGACTTGCTTTCGAAGAAGTAACAGGCCAAGATTTAAATTGGTTTTTTAATCAATGGTATTTAGCACCTGGACACCCCGATCTGAACATCAATTATAGTTACGATAGTATTAATAAAAATGCAATCGTTAGCATTAGTCAAGAACAAGATTTGAGCAAATTTCCTTTATACCAATTGCCTATTAGTATTGACATTTATGCAAATGGTAAAATTGACAGAAAAAATATTACCCTTAGTAAAAGCAAAGAAGTTTTTACATTTAATACTAATACCGCACCAGATTTAATCAATGTAGATGCCGAAAAAATGTTGGTTTGTACCAAAAAAGATAACCACAGTATGGCAGAATGGATTTATCTATATAAGCATGGTGCTTTGTTTTTAGATAGACTAGAGGCCATTGATGCATTAAAAAAATATAATACCGATACCGCAGCATTGGCAATCATTCAGAAAGGGTTAAATGATATTAATTTTGAGATTAGAAAAACTTGTATCAATATTTTAGCCGAAAACAAACAATTGCTTAATTCAACTACTATTGTCGAAAAAATACAGCTTTTGGCTAAAATGGATCCGAAATCGAGCGTAAGAGCAACAGCAATTAGCGCCTTGGCAGCAAACAACCCCAATGAATTAAGTAAAGCAATCATATTAAACGCCATTAATGACAGCTCTTATGTTGTTGTGCAAAAAGCCTTAAACGCTTTATATCTATTCGATAAATTAAGCGCTGTAGCAAAAGCGAATAGCCTAGAAAATATCGAAAGTGATTATGTGCAAATGGCCATTGCAAATATTTATGCAACACAAGGTGATAAAATATTTATGTCTTATTTTATCAATCAATTTTCCTTAAACGCAGCTAATAAACAATATTATATTGGAAAATATTTTAAAACTTATTTAGCAAAAATTGACGACGAAACAATTGAAAAAGGATTAATGATGATAAAAACCATTGCCCTAAATGCTTATCAAGAAAAAATAGAATTTAATGCAAAAAGCACTTTAGCAGATATGCTTGCAAATGCAGATACTGAAATTTTAAAAGAAAAAATTAAATTAATAATGAAAGAAATTGATGCGGAAAAATAAATTATTTTTTCTTTTTCTCTCTTAAATTAAGCATTTCTACTAATACCGAAAATGCCATTGCAAAGTACACATAACCCTTTGGAATGTGTTGGTCTAGCCCTTCTGCTAATAATGAAACGCCAATCAATACTAAAAATGACAAGGCTAGCATTTTTACAGTTGGGTGATCATTTACGAATTTGCTAATAGATTCGGCAGCCAATAGCATGATACCAACCGAAATGATTACTGCAGCAATCATTATTTCAATATGGTTTGCCATTCCCACAGCAGTGATGACAGAATCTAAAGAAAAAATAATATCTAATAACAATATTTGAAAAATAACAGCTGCAAATGAAATATTACCTTTAGTCTTATGGGTTACTTCTTCATGTCCTTCTATTTTTTCATGAATTTCTGTTGTTGCTTTGTAAATTAAAAACAACCCTCCAATTAATAATATTAAATCTCTACCCGAAATATCGTTTGATAAGACATTAAATAATGGGTCTGTTAAACTCATTACCCAAGACAAAGAAAGTAATAAAAGGATGCGCGTAATTAATGCTAAGGCCAAACCCGTTTTTCTTGCACGCTTTTGTTTTTCTTTTGGAAGCTTGTCCGAAATGATAGAAATAAATACAATATTGTCTATTCCTAAAACAATCTCTAATATGGTAAGTGTAAGCAATGCGACCCAAGTTTCTGGGCTTGACAATAATTCCATCATAAAAAATAAATATCCTTAATTCAGGCGCTAATTTAATAGTAATTGCGAGATAAAGCAATGTCAATTTAAGCCATGCTTAGAGAACAAATTGCAGGTATTTACATTTATGCAGGTCTTCCTATCCTAAAATCCCTTAAAATTTATAATTTTACGCTTTATTAATGTTAGAGAAGATATGTTGAGATCACACACTTGCGGCGAATTATCGAGTAAAAATTTAAATGAAACAGTTACACTTTGTGGATGGGTTCAAAAATCTCGTGATTTAGGGGGAATGACTTTTATTGACCTAAGGGATCGTTATGGGATTACGCAACTGGTTTTTAATATGGAAGAAAATGCGGCGCTCTGCGAAGCTGCCAGGAAACTAGGTAGAGAATTTGTGATTAAAGCAAGTGGAAAAGTAATAGAACGTAGCAATAAAAATAATAAAATTCCAACCGGCGATATTGAAATAAGTATTTCGGATTTAGAAATTTTAAATAGTTCGAAAGTTACCCCTTTTATTATTGATGATGATACAGATGGCGGTGACGAATTACGTGCAAAATACCGTTACCTTGATTTAAGAAGAAATGTGGTTCGAAAAAACTTGGAGCTTCGCCATAAAATGGGGCAAGAAACAAGAAAATATATGGATGCGCAAAACTTCATTGAAGTAGAAACGCCCGTATTAATTAAGTCTACACCCGAAGGGGCCCGAGATTTTGTGGTGCCAAGCAGAATGAATCAATCTGAATTCTATGCTTTACCACAATCACCGCAAACTTTTAAACAGTTGCTCATGGTTTCTGGGTTTGATAGGTATTTTCAAATTGTCAAATGTTTTAGAGACGAAGATTTAAGAGCAGATCGTCAACCAGAATTTACACAGATAGATTGTGAAATGTCTTTCGTAACGCAAGAAGATATTTTAAACATGTTTGAAGGATTGGCTAAACATTTATTTCAATCTGTAAAAGGAGTTGAAATTATAGATTTTCCAAGAATGACTTATGCAGATGCCATGAAATTTTATGGTTCGGATAAACCCGATACCCGATTTGACATGAAATTTGTGGAATTAAATGCTATTGTAAAAGGAAAAGAATTTAAAGTATTTGACGATGCAGAAATAGTAATAGGCATCAATGCCAACAATTGCGCAGCTTACACTAGGAAACAAATTGACGAGTTAACCGATTTTATTAAACGTCCACAAATTGGCGCAACCGGTTTAATCTATTTACGATACAATGAAGATGGTAGTTTAAAATCTTCTGTGGATAAATTTTACAGCGAAGAGGAATTAAAAAAATGGGCCACTGCATTCGATGCGAAGCCAGGAGATTTAATTTTAGTGCTTGCCGGTAATACCGATAAAACCAGAAAAGCATTAAGCGAATTAAGATTAGAGATGGGTAACAGAATGGGCTTAAGAAATAAAAATGTATTTGCGCCATTATGGGTTTTAGATTTCCCATTATTAGAATGGGACGAAACATCCGAAAGATACCATGCCATGCACCATCCCTTTACTTCGCCTAAACCAGAAGATTTGGAATTACTCAAAACCAATCCGGGATTAGTGCGTGCAAATGCATACGACATGGTGATTAACGGAACCGAAATTGGTGGCGGATCTATTAGAATACATAACAAAGCCTTACAAGCTACCATGTTTGAACTACTGGGTTTTAGTAAAGAAGAGGCTCAAAAACAATTTGGATTTTTAATGGATGCTTTTGAATATGGCGCGCCTCCACATGGTGGCATTGCCTTTGGTTTTGACAGATGGTGTTCCTTATTTGCAGAATTAGACTCTATTAGAGATGTGATTGCTTTCCCTAAAAATAATGCAGGAAGAGATGTAATGATTGATTCCCCTTCAAGCATTAGTCAAGAACAATTGAAAGAACTTGGAATAAATGTTAGCGTAAAATAAATTAATGCGTAATACTTTTGCGATTAATTTTTTGCCAATAAAAAAATAAGACGACTGCAATGATTGTTTCTATAAAATAGGAAATAAGCATTGCAGTATTTTTTTGAAGGTAATTTGACAAGGCTAATTTATCTGTAAGCCCAAAATACATAAGTATAAAAACCAGTATAGACATTAGTATTATCAAGAATGAATGGCTGATGGAAAGCCACAAACCCTTATAAATTGATATATACGAACCAATTGCTAAGGCTATTAATGGGTATAACAATTGAAACAGATGATTGGGGTGCGTAAAAAATATCGCGGCTAATTCATTATTAGAAAATACAGGCACAAAAAATCCAAACATGATATAAATGAGTTGTGCAGTCAAACCAATCATATTTCCTCCAACTAATGCAGCTAATACAACAAAAAATAATTGTATAGAAATTAATTCCCCATTCATCGGAATTAAAATTTTTGCCGATACAACCATTAGCAAAGCAAACAAAGAAGAAAGTGTAGCAAATTTAGTAAGATCCATATTATTCGAGTATTGCTTTTATATCTTGTGCTGTTAATGTTTTAATAAATGATTCTTCCGTAATAATGAGAGAATCTGCAATTTGCTTTTTACGGCCTTGTAAAGCTAATATTTTTTCTTCGACTGTATTTCTAGTAATGAATTTATAAATAAATACATTATTTTTTTGACCAATTCGATGGGTACGATCTATGGCTTGCTGTTCTACCGCTGGATTCCACCATGGATCAAGAATAAATACGTAATCTGCTTCGGTTAAATTTAAACCAACCCCTCCCGCTTTAATAGAGATTAAAAATACTTGCTTTTCTTCATCTTGCTTAAAATGATTGACTACTTCTTCTCTATTGGTTGTTGAACCATCTAAGTAGGCAAAATCAATATTTTGTTGTTCGAAATATTCTTTGAATATTTTTAAATGCTTTACAAATTGGGAGAATACTAATACTTTATGACCCTTAGTCATGATATTTTCTAAAGTATGAATGACGTCCGAAAACTTTCCTGCATCACCCTCGTATAACTCATCTACCATTTTAGGGTGATTCGCTATTTGTCGCAACTTATTTAAACCCTGTAGCAAATAAATATGTGATTTGCCAATTCCTTGCTCGGCAATCATTTTCAATATTTCATTTCTATAATAAGATTTTGTTTCTTCATATAATTCTTCTTGAGCCGGACTCATATCGGAATAATAAATGTTTTCGGTTTTTGGTGGTAATTCTGAAGCTACTTGTTGCTTGGTTCTCCTTAAAATAAAGGGTTTGATAATGGATTGCAATTTTTCTGCTTTATCAAAATCTTGTTTTTTATCTATCGGAATAACAAAATTATCATTAAAAAAATGATGGTTACCTAATAACCCAGGATTTACAAATGACATTTGAGACCATAAATCTAAAACAGAGTTTTCTACTGGCGTTCCGCTTAATACCAATTTAAATTTTGATTTTAAACTCCTCACAGATCTGGAGATTTTAGAAATTGGGTTTTTAATAATTTGACTTTCGTCTAAAATAATATAATGGAAATAAAATGATTTAAATAAATCAATATCCATTCTAATAATTCCATAAGTGCTAAGCACCACATCTGCATCTGCAAATTGATCTAAATTTTTATCTCTTAAAGATCCGGTATAAACAATAATTTTTAAATCGGGTGTAAATTTTTGCGCTTCTCTTAACCAATTGTAAATTAATGATGTGGGCATTACGATAAGCGAAGGTTGATTTACTGTTGCTGCAGCAGTCGAATCAAAAAGATCTTTTGCAATTAATGCTTCCGCAGCATCTTCTTTCACTTTTTGTAATAAAGCCAGCGTTTGTATGGTTTTGCCTAAGCCCATGTCATCTGCCAAGCATCCCCCAAAATTCCATTTCCTCAAAAAATAGAACCAATCATATCCTGCTTTTTGATAAGGCCTCAACTCTCCTTTAAAATTTTTGGGCATTGGAATCTCTTCCATTTCTTCGAATTGTAAAAGATTGTTCAATTTGCGATCCATGCTAAGCTGCGCTAATTCCGAATCTGCATATTCTTTAACAATTCCTATATGGTATTTTTTGAGTCTTAGTTGCGATGTGCCTTCTGCAAACGAAAATAGATTTTGATATTGTGCAAACCAACTTTCTGGAATGATGGCAATTTCTCCATTAGGTAGTTCAAATTCTTTTTTATTATTTAATATATAATCACGTAAAATAATAAATGGGAATTCAAATTCACCAAAATATACCGTCGCATAAATATCAAACCAATCGTTTGATTCTTTTATTTGTAAATCAATTTTACTCTTTCCAATAAAATATCTTTTGCCGCTTTCTTCTTGTTGAATTTGAAAGCCTGCCTGCAAAAGCTGATCATGGTTAACGTTGAGCCAATCTAATGCATGGTGAATGCTTTCGGTTTCCGAATCTTTCGTATGATTTGGAACAATAAAAGAGCTGCCATCTATCGGCATTAAGCCCAGTTCGGTCAATAGATTTATTTTAACTCCTTCCCAAGTCAATGAGCGTTTTATTCTATGAAAAGTAAATTCATCATTTTTATTTTCAACTGTTACAGATACTTTGGTGCCAGACTGATATAAGAAATTATATTTTCCATATTGAAAAGACAATACAAATTGCATGGAATTATCCCAAGCATGTATAATTTTTATAATCGGAAATGCCTCAAATTGTTCGGTAATAATTTGAAAGCCTTCGGCATATACATGGTGCCTTTCGATGAGTGGCGCAATAAACTTTTTATAATAAGATGCCTCTGCTGTTTTTGGAATATCTACAAATCGTTTATTTAAAAATGGCATTAACTTTTTGCCATCCAAATCTTGGTCGAACTGAAGAAGTTGATCACCCAAAAGCATAAAAGCTGGCGAACTAGTAATAATTTCGGCCTCTTTAAACATGAACTCCATGCGAACGCCATTCAATTTTATGGTTGGGAAATACCTGGTTCCCTCGGGAGATCTCCTAAAATGAAACAATACTGTTGCAAGATCTTCATTGATTTTTAATCTTTTAAAAACAGGATCGCCATCTTTTCCCATTTCAAAAAATGGTTTTTGTTTAATTTGACGAAGTGCTTCTACAATCTTTTTTTCTAAAATAGGCCGAACAATTTGAAATATTTTATCGTTCCATATTTTTGCGAAATAGGCAGCTGGTCTTATTTTTTCTTTGTAATGCTTTTTAATAACAAACTCCTGGTCGAGCTGATCTAAGAGTTTAATTAATTTATAATCATCCTCGTCTAAGCAAGCATCAAATTCTTTAGCAGTTTGAGAATATAATTTTTGATGGGAAAGAGAATAAGCGCCATTTGCATTTAGCTGCACAATATGCGGTTCGATTACAAAGCCCATGTATGGGTGTTTGCATAGCGAATACACTAATTTACAAGGCTTTTTACTATCTACTCTTACCATTTATTTTAGGAATACAAAATAAAGAAAGGTAAGTAGATTGAAAAAATTCAAATATACTTAATTCTGATTGAAAAAGAAAGGAAATGTTTTGGGTACTACTCCTTAGCTTGCGTTTCGTTCATTGCAATCCAAGCTAAAATTCCACCTTTAAGGTTGAATAAATTCGTAAACCCGAATTGTTGCTCTAATTGCATGATAGCTGCTGCACTTCTAGCACCAGATCTGCAATGAATAACCACTAATTTATCTCTGCTGATTTTATCTTCTTCTAATACAATGTTTCCTAAAGGAATCAAAGTTGCACCCATATTGACTACTTCATATTCAAACTCTTCTCGTACATCTATGAGTTGAAAGTCTTTCTTTTCATCCATTAATGCTTTTAACTCTTGAACTGTAATTTCCTTTACCATAAATATTATTTTTTACAAATTTATACTTTTGAACAGTATTTCAAATAAAGCATTGCATTAATTTCAAACTTGGATTTCTTTTTATATCTTGAATATTCAAAATCTAAAAAAATATATGACTGAATCCGGTTTTAAAAGAGAAATCAAACTATTTGACGCTATTATGATAGTGGCTGGAACCATGATTGGTTCTGGTATTTTCATTGTTAGCTCCGATATTGCCAGAAATGTTGGCTCATCTGGTTACTTATTGCTCATTTGGGTAGTTACCGGATTTATAACCATAGCAGGTGCGCTGAGTTATGGCGAATTAGCTGGCATGTTTCCAAAAGCAGGTGGACAATATGTTTATTTAAGAGAAGCCTGGGGCAAACCCGTTGCCTTTTTATATGCATGGACTTTATTTTTAGTTATTCAAACAGGAACCATTGCCGCGGTTGGTGTTGCATTTGCAAAATATACTGGCGTATTGTTGCCAACCATTATTTCAGAAAAAATTACTTTATTTCAAATAGGTAATTTTGGCATTAATTCGGTTCAAGTACTCGCCATTATAAGTATCATCCTCTTGACTTATTTAAATTCTAAAGGTGTCAAAAATGGAAAAATGATTCAAAATATTTTTGGTAGCACCAAAATAATTGCACTTTTTGGATTAATTATTTTTGGTTTACTATTTGGAATAAATGCAGATGTGATTACACTAAATTTTACCGACATGTGGACGCTTAGTAGCACACACATAGATAAAACAACTGGAGCGGTAAGTATTGAATCTATTATAGGATACGCCATTATACCTGCAGTCGGAATTGCTATGGTAGGATCTTTATTTTCGAGTGATGCTTGGAATAATATTGGATTTTCTGGTGATGAAATTCAAAATCCAAAAAGAAATTTAGTGTTGAGCATGGTGATTGGAACATCAGTAGTGACATTAATTTATCTTTTGTTAAACGTGGTATATTTAATGGTTTTGCCACTTAAAGGTGATCCGAATGGTGCAGATGTAATTTCAAGAGGGATTCAATTTGCTAGCAATGATCGAGTAGCTACTGCAGCAGCTGAAGCAATGGGAGGTGCAAAAGCAACTATCGCAATTGCGGTATTAATTATGATCTCCACTTTTGGTTGCAATAATGGCTGTATTTTATCTGGCGCAAGGGTTTATTATGCGACGGCCAACGATGGTTTGTTTTTCAAAAGCATGTCTAAATTAAACGCGAATGGCGTACCCGGCGTTGCCTTAATTTTTCAATGTGTTTGGGCTAGCATTCTTTGTGTATCGGGTACTTATGGCAACTTGCTAGATTATGTTGTATTTGCTGTATTACTATTTTATATTTTAACAATCATCGGTATTTTTAAATTAAGAAGTAAAATGCCAGATGCCGAAAGACCTTACAAAGCAATAGGCTATCCTATCATACCCGCAATATACATTGCATTAGCTTCTATTGTTTGTATCATACTCTTGATTTATAAACCAGAATACAGCTGGCCTGGTTTTATAATTGTAGGCTTGGGCATTCCTGTATATTTTTTATTTCAGAAAAAAATTAAAGCATAATATTTTGACACGATTTTATTTTAAAACCCTAGTAATTATAGGGGTATCATTTATTTTTTGTGCTTGTAATGATCGTAAAAAAGAACCTAAAATTGAAAAGCTTAGCGAATCCGAGAGGGCATATAACAAAAAAGAATTTGAAATAAAAGAAAAAAAGATTGCACAATATTTTGAGCGTTTACATAAACAAACAGGCTTTAATGGCGCTGTTTGGATAAGTAAAGACGAGCATAAACTATACGCTGCTGCATTTGGTTTTAATGATATTAAGCACCAAAAAGAGCCCCTCAACATTTCATCTGTTTTTCAACTTGCCTCGGTAAGTAAGCAGTTTACTGCGGCCGCCATATTACATTTAATGGAACAAGGTAAGTTGAAACTAAGCGACCCCGTCCAAAAGTTTTATCCAAATTTTCCTTATCAAGGAATCAATTTAAAAATGTTATTACTCCATCGTGGTGGTTTAGGAAACTATACTTATTTCAGCGAAATGTATTGCGATAGAAAAACACCTATCTCTAATCAAGATGTGGTGCAAATGATGATTAAAAATAAACCGCCAATCTATTTTTTCCCAGACAGAAGATTCGACTATAGTAATACGGGTTATGTTTTGCTTGCTGCGATTGTAGAAAAAGTGACTGCAGAAAAATTTGATGTATACATGCGCAAAGAAATTTTCAAACCCTTAGGCATGAATCATACTTACGTTTATGATATAAACAAGCCTGCGGCTTTTAACTATTCACCCGGTCACGATAAAAATTTAAACACGACACAAAAGAGTTATTTAGATGGTGCACATGGCGATAAAGGCGTTTATTCTTCGGTAGAAGATTTAGCGATTTGGGATCGGGTTTTATATTCCAATATTTTTCTAAAAAAATCAAGTATAGATTCGTTGAGCAAACCAGGAAACCATCATTTAACCGGACCTTTTAATTATGGTTATGGCTGGCGCACTTATACACTTGCAGACCGATCAAACATTAATTATCATGGCGGCTGGTGGAATGGTTATAAAACATTTTTCTTTAGAGACCTAAAAAACCATCATGCTATTATTTTGTTAAGCAATAGAGAACATTCAGGATTTAGAGATTTAGACGGTTTGGTAGATATAATATATGATAGAAAGCCAGATCCTAAAAGAAAATATTCGGTTTACATGCATCATGCTCCTGGTTATTAAGTTTGAATTTAAAATATATAGCAATGAAAAATAAAATATTTTTTGGCACTTTCTTAGTTGCATTAACTGCTTGTACTTTTTTTTATTTTAATAAAATAAAAAAACCACAACCTTCATTAACCGCATACGAACAATACCTCGCAGATCATTTCTATAATAAATCTGCAGATAATATGGCTTTGGAAATGCCAGGCGAAACAGAAACCGAAGCGGCTAAAACCGATCGCCCTGATTTAGCATTCGAACAGGATTTTAGAATCACAATGGATCCTGTTTTAAAAAGACCCGCGACCGAAAGATTAATTATTGCAAGAGAAATGATTGCGATGCAACAAAGAAACAAGCAAACATTGATGGCACCGATTTGGGATGAGCGTGGACCAAAAAATGTTGGTGGTAGAACACGCACCGTTGTTTACGATCCGAACGATCTCAGCAATAAAAAAGTTTG
>Ga0102875_1000265_pt1 | contig 20759 bp, 8 predicted proteins | sample Colrivmet1547B02_FD_78185 | JGI IMG/M metagenome (GOLD analysis project Ga0102875, IMG submission 78185) | Estuarine microbial communities from the Columbia River estuary - metaG 1547B-02 | ecosystem: Environmental > Aquatic > Marine > Intertidal zone > Estuary | place: USA: Columbia River... | reverse complement strand
GGACACCCTGCAATGAGCGTGCCATTTGGTACTGGCCAAGCAAACATGCCGGTGGGCGTGCAAATTTTGGCACCCACTTTGGGTGAAGAAGCAATGTTCAAAGTAGCCGCAGTGTTGGAGAGTGCAGCATGATCGACAATGGCTTGCCCGAAGGTTGGGAACTTGTTGTTGGGCTCGAGGTTCACGTAGAACTCGCCACCAAAACAAAACTCTTTAGTGGTTCACCAAACCGTTTTGGCGATGAACCCAATACCAATATCGACCCAGTAACACTTGGCTTGCCAGGTGCGTTGCCTGTGCTCAATGAGCACGCAGTTGAACTCGCAATGCGTATTGGGCTTGCACTCAACTGCACGGTGAAGCCAAGCACATTTCACCGTAAAAACTATTTCTACCCCGACTTGTCAAAGGCGTACCAAATTACGCAATACGACGAGCCACTTAACGTCGACGGCTTTCTCATGTTGCCAGGCGGCGTACGCATTGGCGTAGAGCGCGCGCACATGGAAGAAGACACTGGCAAGTCAACACACTTCGGTGGTGCTGGTGGTCGTATTCACGGAAGTGATTATTCACTCATCGACTTCAACCGCGCTGGTGTGCCACTCGTAGAAATTGTGTCGCACCCCGATGTGCGTACTGCAGAACAAGCACGCCAGTACGTCAATGAGTTGCGCGCCATTCTTGTTGCCGTCGGTGCAAGCGATGCCAAAATGGAAGAAGGCTCCATGCGTTGCGATGCCAACGTCTCAGTACGCAAGTACGGGGCCGAACTCGGTACGCGTTGTGAAATCAAAAACGTCAACTCGGTGCGTTCACTTGGCAAAGCCATTGAGTACGAAGCTCGCCGACAAATTGATGTTTTGGAAACCGGTGGCACCATTCGTCAAGAAACGCGCCACTGGGATGAAACCGATGGCCGCACGCACACATTGCGCGCCAAAGTAGACGCCAACGATTACCGCTACTTCCTCGAACCCGACTTAGTGATGCTTGCTCCCGATGCAGAATGGGTAGAACGTGTTCGTGCAGCATTGCCAGTGTTGCCGGCTGCTCGGCGTACCAACTTGGCCGTGTTGACCGGAGCCGATGAAGACAGCGAAGCAATTGCAGTTGTTGTAGAGCGCGGGCAAGATACCTATATACAAGAGGTGAAGAACGCAGGTGGCGACGCCGGGCGTGCTTTGGTATGGGTGCAACAATCTTTCGCTGAAGAAGGCAACGCGCCACGTTTGCCCGCCAAAGATCTTGCGGCACTTACCGTTCTCGAACGCGATGGCAAGCTCACGGCAACTCAAGCAAAAACTGTTCTTGGCGACATGCTCGAAGCTGGCGGGGGAGACCCTGCAGCCATTGCTGCTTCAAAAGGTTTCGAAGCACTCGACACCAGCGTCATTGAAGGTTTTGTCGATGAAGGTATTGCTGCTCAACCCGATGCATGGGCAAAATATTGTGCGGGCGAAGAAAAGGCAATGGGTGCTCTTGTTGGCACGATCATGAAACTCAGCAAAGGCAAAGCCGACGGCAAAGTAGTAACCGCAATCTTGCAGCAACGACGAAACGGCTAACAATGATTCGCCGTCTCTCGCTCGCAGCACTTCTTGTAGTTGCTTTAGCGAGTTGCGGTGGTTCAACGCCCAGTGCATCGAGCCCATCAGCCCCTTCACCAACGGAAGCGTTGGAGAGCACCACTACGAGCGCTGAACCCGTTGATTTTGGTACCTCATATATAGGTACGCCAACGGCCTTTTGGTTTTGGGCGCCATATTGAGGCACCTGCAATAGTGAAGCCCCCTCGGTCGAGGAGGTCAGCAAGAAATGGGCCGGCAGGGTCAACATTGTTGGTGTTGCTTGGAATGGCACACAAGGTGAAATTGATGAGTTCATTTCACGTCACGGTTTAACTTTCCCCAACGTTCGCGATGGCAATGGTGAGATTTTTGCCAGCTTTTCGGTTGCCTCACAGCCCGCTTGGGTGTTCCAAAGTGCAGCAGGTGTACGTGTTGTTGAGTCACGAGCTCTTCCCGAAGATGACATTAATTCGCGTTTAAATGCCATCTTGCCTGGCTAGTAAAAATAGGTGACTTGCCTGTTTGAATACCCCGTGAGTTCAATCCCGAGTGCAAAATCCCCCCTGGCCCAGGAAACAGATGAACGGCAAGATAATCATCTTGACCTGACTTGGAAACACGCTGACTGTCCACTAGTTTCGCAGGTATGAATGTCACTAGCCAGCGGTTACTTTCCATGCGGAGCACTATCAAACGAAGTTTGCCACTTGTGGCATTGCTTGTATTAGGGGCTTGTGGGGGGAGCAGTTCTTCATCTGACGACACGTCGAATGCTTCCGAGAGCACCACCGCAATTGGTGAAGTGTCATACACCGAATTCTGTGCATCAGCCGATGCGAACAATTCAAAGCTTCCTCAAATTGAATCAACTGATGACGCTGCAGCAATCACCACCAAGATCAACGCGCTTGCTGCAGCCCTGAGTGACACAGCAAGCAAAGCGCCTGCTGAAATTAAATCTGCTGCAGACAAAGTTGCAGCAGCTGCTCAGGCAATGGCCGACTCGCTGAAGAGCGACCCATCGCTCGACTCATTCGATGCAGTAGTTGCAAAATATGCAACACCCGAAATTGATGCTGCAACTGAATCTATTAACAAACTCGTTTCTGAAAAATGTGGAGCAAGCAAATGAAATCTCGTGTAACGAAATGTGCCATCTTGGCAATTGCTTTGGTAGCAGTTGCTTCGTGTGGTGGTTCAAGCTCCGATGAGTCGGGATCACCAACAACATTGTTCCAAAAGAACGCGGCAATCATCCCCACCACTACTGTTGCGTCTTCGGGCACGCTTCCGTCGAAGGGTTCAGCCGGTGGTGACACAGCAACAACACCTGCTACAACACCAGCTACGACAGCAGCCCCGGCAACAACGCTTGTTGCAGTGCCTGCCGCAGTAGCTGTTACTGACCCAGGCAACTTTCAAGCAACGTACTTAGCGAGCGACAATGCGCTTGGTGCACCGCGTCCTGCTCTTCCAGCAGAAGCATCACTCACCAGCAATGCTGCGCGTGCGGTGAGTGCAGCATGGAATACCGACTCTGTTCTCACGGTTACCAAAGCCGAGTGGGTAGGAACAACTACTCCAATGACATTGCGTTGGACCATCAGCACCACATCATCTGGTTCATTGGTATGCGACAACTGTGCATTCATTACAGCGAAGGCAAAGAGCATCATTAAAGAAGTCACCTCTCAAACATTGAAGGGGTCAGGAATCAAGTCGATTCGCGGTCTCGACCCAACGTCACCTCAAGTAGGGGCATATTTGGGAAATGGTTGGGGAGTGGAGTTCATTCTTGGTGAACAGACCAACGATTCTGCTGCTACAGGAAACGCCATCCGCGACTTCTTGTTGTCATGCTCTGGCACTACAGCTTCTACTTGCAAGAACGTCTCACTCAAAGTCGCCGAACTGAAGTGGAAGAACACACTCTGGTCAACAAGCGATTGTGTTTCGGCCTTGCGTAATGGTGGCCCAAGCCAACTTATTGATGGCATTGCCACTGCGCTCACCGGTGCATCGGCTGAAACTGCTGCACTTATTAGGGCTCGTGCAGCTCTCGATCGTGTTGCTGTAGCAACACCTGCGTATCGCCCCGTTTTTAACACTTCAGGAACTACTCGAACTCTTACCGGTTTCGCTTCAACAGGATGTGCATCATGAAAATCAACGCCCGAGTAATTACGCGTAATGCAACGGTTCTTCTCACCGTTTTTGCGGTGGGGGTCACTTCAGTGATGCCGGCTAACGCCAGCGCACCTACAGACTCTTCTTCTACAACGTCTGTAGCTCCATCAACCACAGCTGCCGATGGCACAACAACCACAGCTGCCGATGGAACAACGACAACAACATCTCCAGATGGCGCCACAACAACCACTGTTCCTGGTCTCACCGATGCCAGCGTGTTGCCGCTTTATGACGGTCCGGTTGACAAAAACGGCATCGATCAACCACCCACCGAGCAGGCAAAACCCGATACCAAGGAATTCCCAGTTGGTGAAGTAGGCGAAAAAAAGAGCGGATCCGACCTGTCGGCCGCTGCAAACCTTGTTGGGCCCGCCATTCCAGGTTATGTGTACATGGGCATTGTCTATGTAACAAACATTGGTAATGAGGTTGCCGGTGAAAAGTCACCTGTGTCTTTCACATTGGAATCAATGCCAAAATTCGTCAAATTGCTCGATGCAACTCCTGTACTTGGGGCCGACTCGGCAGTAGGCGATCGTGGTTGGGATTGCAAAGGCACACAGTGCGTACTTGTTGAGAAGTCCGACAAAGGAATTGTGAATGCACTGCTCGCTAGTGCCGCAACCGCGCAAGCCGACCTTCGTTTCGACATTGCAAGTGATGCAGTAATTCCGGTACCACCAGCTGACTTGCTCGAGAAAATTAAAGCTGCATCAACAGGTGGCGATCTTGCTGCTTTTAATGCCGCAGTGAAGCAAGTAACTCATTTGTCGGCAGTTGCCAATACGGCAGGCGACATCAATACCAAGAACAACGAAGCAGTAGTGCAGTTGAATGGTGTTGAACAAGATTCTGGCGTTCAGGCTGGTTCAACTCGCCGCGTGAAATCAGCTTTTGGCGTCAATGGCCAAGGCATTGCCGGCGTTTTCATCGAATCAAAAATTAAGGGCCCTGTTTACCCAGGTGGTCCTTTCCATATGGAATTGCGTTTCTTGCCAACAGGCTCGGAAACACAATCGGGTGCCATTAAGTTCTCAAACGTTGTAGCTCCTTTCTTGGCCCTCACCAAAGTAAAAATCAGCGGTGAAGGTTGGAAGTGCGATAGCGATACCGCACCAAAATCGTGCACACGTACTGGTGCCGACATCAAGCCTGGTACCTATACCGACCCACTGATTATCGACGCTCGTGTAGGAAAAACAGCACCAGTTGCAGAAAAGCCACAGAGCTGGGTTCTTTCTGCAAACTCAACTACTGCGCTTGACGCAACTCCAATTGAAGCAAGCCAAACACTGTCAATTGATGTGCGCGATGTTCCAGAACCAGACACAACCATTCGTCTTGCTCCGCGCGATGAGCAAAGCAGCATCGATCCTCCAGGCTCAGTAGTGGTCGACGCACATGTGCGTTCGGTGTACGGCCCGTCAATGAATGCGCGAATCAAACTCAGCATGCGTAAAGGTCTCGTGTTCAAAGGCTTGGCATCTGATGCTGAAGGTTGGACATGTACCTCATCTACCCCAGAGGAATCTGCGGGTGAAGGTGCAACTGGCCAAGATTGCGTGAAGCCAGAAATTGAATCAGAAACTCCAGAAATAGTTGGATTCACCATTAGTGCCACTGAAGACACTGAAGCGGGTACGGCTCAAGTAATCGCCGCAATTTCTGCAGATAATGAAGCTGCGAAATACAAAGACGCAAACCGCGTTGCTCATACCTTGGTCATCCAGCCGCAGGCTGCACCAATGCCTGGTGTTGAACTCAGCCGTGCCGATGATAAGGGTGCAGTGAAAGTTGTTTCCGATGGTTCGGCAACAAAGGTCCGAATTGGTCAGAGTCAGAGCTATTCATTCAGCACCAAAAACTTGGGAAGCAAGGCACTTGCAGCTGGCGAAATTGTTCGCTTCGAACAATTTGTTGACAGCACTGCAACTTTCAGCGGACCAGCTTTTGCTAAATCTGCTGGTTACTCTGCATCGCTCGACAGCCAGAAAATCAATACTTCGGCTGCAGGGAAGTGGGCTTGCGTAACAGGAACCGGAAACATTCCTCAAATCGCTTCGCCGCTCGATGCAGCGAAGGCTGCAACAGCGTCTTCGGTTGCTCCTGTAACAACAGTGGCAACAAAGAAATCTGGCCCAGCAGTGCGTTGCGAAATCAAACTCGCTTCTGCAATTGCGCCTGACAAGTCAACACCAGTGTTGAACCTCACCGTCAAAATGGCGAATTCTGCAAAAGTCGGAACTCCTGAATGGCCTGTCTACGTAACGATGCTCGGCATTCCTGCAGCGCCAATCGCTCGCTTTGGCATGACCGTTGCTATTTCTGAAGATACAACCGATTTGGTTCCGTCGTTCTTGGCGCCTGCTGGCCCACGTCCTGGTGGTAAAGCAGTTGCAACATTGAGCCTGCGTAACAGTGGCGACACTGATGCGAAAGCCCAGTTCGTTGTTGTGCCTGGTATCAAAGACGGTCGTATTACTGGCGTATCTGGTGATTCATGGAAGTGCGCACGTTTGGGCACTGCTCTTTCGTCAGGCTTTACCATTTGCTCACGTACTCCAGCATTGAAGGCTGGCGCTGAAACTCCAGCGTTGAGCTTGAGCTACGAGTCAACAAGCAAGTCGTCAAAGACTCTCAACTTGCAAGCTGCTTCGTTGTACGGCACATCACGCAATATTGCAGCCGGACGTGGTTCAAACCTGTCGGTCGATCTGCGCCCAGCATTGGCGTTCAACGTCAAGGGTCCTGATTCCGTCATCGACCAAATTGTTGATGCGAAAGGTAATCGCGTTGCTTCCACCGTTCTTCTGACAACAGAAGGCAACGGAGATGGAGCTGCATATGTTTGGAAGCAGCTGTGCACAACCGATGCAGACGTTAAAAAATCCGCCGGAGAATGCAAGTCTGTTACTCCAGTTGTGAAATGGGCAGATAATAAGGCTCCAAATGGTCCTTCTGCTTTGTTCTCGGCTCCAGCTGTTACTGCCGACACCACACTCTTGTTCGAGGTAACAGCGTCTGAAGCTGGTTCTTCCTCAACAGCACGTGCGTCGGTTGTTGTTATTCCTTTGCCAACCGTTGAAGTCCCAACCGGCAAAACTTCAAGCGGTGCTGGTTCATCAGTGCTTCGTCGCGTTCCGCAGCAGAGTGTTTCTGCTCGTGGAGTTGTGCGTGCAACTGCTCCTACATCGGGAACAGGTGATGCAACGTACAGCCCACTTACTGCTACTGGTGTAACAGTCAACGGAAACGTTTTTGGCGCGAAGTCGGTCACTGTTGCTCAAAGTGCAGCTGTGTCACTCACTGCCTCAGCAACTGGTGTTGGCGCAATCACTTACGCATGGTCACAGGCTTCTGGCCCAACACCTTCAGTTATTGCCTCAGCAACTGCCAACACTGCAACGTTGAGCTTCACTGCACCCGCAACAAACGTCACCGTTACCTTGCGTGTAGAAGCAACCGACTCGCGTGGCGTGAAAGCAACTGACTTCATCACCGTCACTATCGGTTCTGGTGGAGCCCCAGTGGTATCTGCCTCGATTACTGGCGCAGAAGGCCCAGTAGTTGTCGATACTTCACAAGCTGTCACACTCACTGCTGTGGGTTCGGGCAGTGGAACACTGAGCTACGCCTGGACACAAGTGTCGGGTACGCCTCTTACTTTGAACAACGCTGCAGCCGCAGCAGTAACTGTTGCTGCAACTGGAGCACTCGGCGATGCCGTGCTGCAAGTAGTGGTAACTGATGGCACTGGAGCAAAGGCTTCAGCTGAAGTTTCTCTTGAACTAAAGCCAGGTGGCGCTCCAGCTGCTTTGTGTAAGTTCGTTGAAGCTGCTTCAAACAAAACTCTGAGCAGTGTGCAGTCAACACTCGATGCCATTGGCATTGGTGGACTCGACCTCACGAAGTTCACAGTGGCCTCAAGTACTTGCCTTGCAAGCTCAAAGGTGAGCTTCTCGGGTGCCGGATTCTCGCTCGGCAGCTTCCTCACTGTTTCTGATGCTTCTGGTTCAGTATCGGGTTATGGCCTCACCATTCGTACGGCGCGCTTCACCGGCCCAGCCGACTGGGGTGCACCACAGTTCGCTATTGCTGCAACCGATGCAGTTGGTCTCTTCATTCCATTCACTGGTGCAGGTGCTTCAGTAGGAGCATTTGAAGGCGAAATCATTGCAGCGGCGATGCCGTTCTTGAAGTTGCCTGCTGGCTACACCTCAAGTGCAGCACTGCGTTTCAGTGTCGATGCAGCTGGTGTTAAAGCAATGTCGCTCGACGCAAACGCAACAGGAACTCCAGCAAATGGCAAAACGCCAACAGCTCGCGTCTTTGGTGCAATTGCCTCTAACGGAACCTTCACACTTGACGGTTCAATGACCGATGCTGTTGATCTCTTTGGAACAGTGGTGAACTTTGCTGGCAAGGTCACGAAGGCCACACCAACTGCTACAACAACAGTTGCACTTTCTGGCTCACTCGTTGGCCCAGTAACGCCCACCACAGGTGTTGTGTTGAATGCCTTGTCGGCATCGCGCAACGAACAAGGAATCGTTACTGGTTCAGGAACCGTTACCGTGGGTACGGCTCCTTCAGCACTTGAACTCACTGCAGACTTGTCGTACACCGATACAAAGAATCATTCTTTGACAGTGAAGGCAACCACAGCGAACAGTTCATGGACTGCAGCAAAAGATGTGGTCATTCCTCTCGCGAGTGCGTCGGGTAGCTATACCAATGTCAATGGTGCACGCGATATTGCCATCACCGTTGTTGGTAGCAACTCAACACCAATGACTGGTCTCGCAATCAAGACACCAACCATTGCGGCAACCGCCAAGTGTGCTGCCGATGCAGCGTGTGCAGTGGCCTTGAAGTTGACTGCAGATGCTGAAATCACTTTGGGTTCAACGGCAACAACCGGAAAACTTGAAGGTAATTTCGACATCGCAGCAAAGTCGGGTTCATTCACCGCAACAATCGGCTCAATTCCAGTTGTTGCTGGTTTGCAACTCACCACCGCTTCACTCGCCATTCAGGCAACAAAAGTTGGTGCAGCAGATCAAGCCACAACAATCACCTTGAGTGGTTCGGCATCGGTATTTGGTGCAACGGTTACTGCAGCAGCAGTATTCAGCAAGACGAATATCTTGCTCACCGCCGATCTGCCAGAAATCAAACTCTTTGGTGACACCGGCCCAGTATTCAAGCCAGGCCAACTTGCTTGGTCGTCGGGTCCACTTACTGGGTTCACACCGAAGGTTCCATCATTGCCAACAATTAAGGCAGTGAACCTGACTGCAAAGGTGCCACGTATCAACATGGCAATTGCAGTTCCTGCTGAAATCTCCGGATTCGCAGGTTCCTTGGTTGCCTCTGTAGGCGACATCGCACTCGATGGTGATGTTGACTTCGCTACTGGTGGGTTCTCGTTTGCCGCCTCAATGTCGAACGACACCCTCGATGCATCTGGTGCAATTAGTCGTGCAAAGACGGGCGATCCGTTTAAGTACAACCTCACCGGAAAAATCAAGAAGGCAATTGCGATGAACAGTTCGGTGAAACTCACTGCACTTGACTTCGTTTTTGGTAACGCAACAGCTGGTGCCCCAGTCACATTCACAGGAACCGGTGGGGTAGAAGTAACACTTCCCGACACCACCGTGCTTGCGATGAATGGTGCACTTACCTACAAGTCTGCAACAGACTTCAGCCTTGCCATCACTGTCGGCGCTTCGGGAACATCATTCCCAGTCAATGGTGGCGAAGCCTTGAGCTTGGGTACAGCTAGTGGATCGTTGGTGCGTAACGCAACCGGCACCGTGCTGAACCTTGCCTTGTCAACTGCGGGCCCATGGAAGCCAGTCTCTGGTCTTTCAGTGAGCAACGTCAATGCAACTGCAGCACTTACCTGTGCTGTTGGTGCAACATGCGTACCTACCTTCAACGTGACCGGAACACTTGGCTTCGACCTCGGCATCAGTGGTTTGAATACTGCCAATGTCACAGGAAGCCTCACCACTGCCGGGTTTACTTTCTCGGCAACATTCGGTGACCTCGTGTTCTCCACAACTGGTGACATCAAATTGACCGCGCCAACTTTGTCGCTTTCAATTCCTGCAAAGAGCAGCACAGATAAAGCTTCGGCAACATTGTCGGGCAACTTCTCGTTGTTCGGTGCGACAGTTGCTGGCTCAATGAAGTTCAGCTCTGCTGGCGTCTTGCTGGTCGGAACTGTTCCTAAGTTCGCCTTCTCTGGAACCGACATTGGTTTCGATGGTGGTCAGTTCGCTTGGTTGTTGAAAGCTCCTGCAAATGTGAGCTGGACACCAACTGTTCCTAACCTCACCATTCCTGCAGTGTCATTGTCTGTTGCCACACCAAAACTCTTGCTCTCAATGCCAATCCCCGATGCTGTGAAACAACTCACTGCTACCGGTGGTGCAGCATTCGGTGCAATTTCAGTGGGTGGCGACATGAACTTGGCAACAGGAGCGTTCTCAATGAATGCTTCTTACACATCATCCAATATCGATGTATCGGGTTCTGTATCGCGTGCCGATAAAGCAACCGGACTTGTGTACAGCCTCTCAGTTGCAGTGAAGGCCCCAACAACAATTGTTGATGGCGTTACTGTGAAGTCGCTCACCATGAGCCTTGGCAATGCCACTGGCAGCACGGTGATCAATGGTGCTGGTGAAATCACCATTGGCACCACAACCGATGCGCTGACTGTTGGCTTCGCTTTGAACTACACCAGTTCAACTCAGTACTCATTCAACATCTCGTTCAAAACAGGGAACAGCCCAACATGGACACCGTTCCCTGGCTTGTCTCTGCCAATGTCGGGTATAACCGGTTCAATGGCACGTAATGGCAATACCAAAACTTTCACCGCTTCATTTAAGAACACCTCCGACTGGTTGCCATTCCCAGGTGTGAAAATTGCAGAAGCTGGTGCTGGTATCAATGCCACATGCACCGTTGGTGCAACTTGTGTACTTGCATTTACCGCAACCGGAAAAGTATCGGTTGACGTAGGTGCAGGCTGGCAAGGCCCAGCAACATTGACAGGTACTTTTGCTAAGACCGAGTCGTCATTGACAGCAACATTCCCAGACATCACCGTTACAACCGGTGTTGTTATTAAGGCTCCGTCGCTGTCACTGGGTTACTCAAGTGCCAAGGGAATCTCAGCGTCCATTTCTGGATCCTCAGATGTTTTGGGAACCACATTGTCGATGGGTGCAACATTTAGCGCTCAAGGTGTACTTGTTGCCGGTGGCATGAATGACTGGACCCCAGTTCCTGGCATGACCTTGGCGAATGCTTCGTTTGCATTCTCAACGTATGCAGCAGCAGACGTTGTATTGCCAACTTCGGTAAGTCTCGGAAAAGTAACTGTTCCCAAGTTGAACCCAACCTTGCTCGCTGGATTCAGCGTGCCAAGTTGGTTGCGTGACCTGCTCAAGCAGCCATCACTTACCGTGGTTCCAGTTTCGATTCCGCTGAAAGATCTTGCCGGTGGCAAGTTGCCAACAATTCAGATCATGTTGCCAACACCCGATAACTGGTACATGTACAAGTCGGGTGGATCCTCAATGCGATTCACTGCTCTTGGTTTTGAAGTAAGCGGTTCACCGTCACCTTCAATGAGCTTGATTGGTCAAACAGAAATGTTGACCGGTGCATCTAACGAAACACCTGTTCCATTAGAAATTCGCGGAACAGTTTCGCCAACACGCATCAGCCTCAGCTTGAGTCTTGGAAAAGACAAGGCAACAGGTGGGCCATTCATGTGGAAGAACGCATTTGGAGTTACCGACCTCACACTCAGTGAAGCCGCAATTCAAATGGGTATCACCCTCACTGCACCAATGCCGCTCCCAAGTTTGGGAATTGCTGCAACAGCAATATTGCCCGCTAGCTGGAGATCATCGTTGGGTATGGAGGCTGGAGTAGCCGTGCGTTTGGCTGCAAACATTGACATCAGTCAGCCGTGCTTCTCATTGCAAGCAGGTACGTTGCAAGCCGACAACACCACTATTGCTGCAGGCACTGCAAAGGTTGCCAGCATTGCTGGTGGTGTACTCACCTCTACTTACATGAACCTCACGATTGCGCCATTTGGTTGCCAAATCGGAAACGTGAAATATGATCCCGGCATTGCAGCCGGTTTCGTAGGAACAGTGTTTGGTACCAACGTCTCAGTGAACGCGAAAATTGGCACAAGCCCATTCTCGCTTGAAGCCGACATGGCAATTGGTGCCTTCAACGTTGGCCCAGTGAAACTCGATGAAACTCGGATGGGTGTGAAAATTTCACCTACCGATAACTACATCTCATTTGCTGGTGGCATCACCATTGGTTCCACCAAAGTTTCAGTCAGTGGTAAAGCCGGTGCAAACACCACCGACGGGCCGTACCTCGATATGACCGGTTCAATTGCGAACCTCGTTATCGTGCCTTCGTACCTTGAAGTACGTAATGCAACAGTGACAATGAACCTGAAGCCAGCGAAGGGATATGCAAATATCATCGCCGGCGGCAGCTTCAACGTTCTTGGTACCGATGCGACCGTTGCATTGAACATGCAAATGTCGAACTACCAATTGCAGTCATTGAATGCAAGTTTGCAACTACAGCGCACCATTGCGGGTGTCGTCACTCTGAACGGTAACTTCGCCATTGCTTACACAAAGGGGTCGGTACCACGTATCGACTTCAGTGCTGCAGCGTCGATGGCTGGTTACAACTTGGGTACGGCGTCAGGTTTCCTCGACGGCAACCAAGTGTCCATCACGGCAACAGCTTCTGTGGGCGGCGTGTTCTCGGCACAAGTCAGTGGTCAATTCGTTTGGCAGTCGGGTTCTGGTGTCAACATCGTGAACCGTGCGGGTCAAACCGTTGCGGCAGCAGCTGGTGACTTCCGTATCGCAGCAACCAATATCCCAATGAGCCTCGGTGGTTTCCCTGGTTCAGGAAACGTTGTCATTGGTCGTGCACAGAATCTTGTGTATGGCGACTTCAATGCCAACTGGTCAATTGGTGCTGGTGACATCGGTGGCCAGGTGTACGTCAGTGGTTCATTCGATACCTCTGGCAACTTCTCCTTCGCTGGTTCAGGAAACCTCAACCTCGTTGCATTCAACGCAGCAGTCAGTGTGAGTGGTTCGAAGAACGGCAATACATGGCAATTCGCTATGAGTTCCACCATCAACGTGATGGGTGCAGTGAGCGTAGGTTTCAGTGGAAACTTCTATAAGAGCGGCTCCACAACGCGCTTCACAATGAGAGGTTCAGCAGACCTGCGCGCTGCTGGTATTGGTGGTGGCCGTGGAAACTTCCGTATTTCGAACGAACCAGGTCAAGCTGGTTTGTACGCAGATGTTTCAATCAATATCGCCGGCATTAACGGTGGCGGTGCAATGTGGGTGGGTGCCGACGGCACCTTCGACACATCAATCTGGGCTGGTGTGAACTTCCCAGGTGTCAGCACTGGCGGTTGGGTCAAGATCGGTAACGTGGCGTGGTGGAATGGCCAGCGTTACCGCGGCAATAGCTACTTCATCATCGATGCATGGCTCAACTTTGCTGGTGTTTCGTTCCGCATGTACGGCTACATCAACGGTGACGGTTCATTCCAGTTCACCGCTTCAGCCGGACCATGGAGCTGGGGAACATATATCAACGCAGGTTTCGTACAACTGAGTTTCGGTACCCACTTCGCTTCGCACATCACCATCACCAGTTGGGCACCATACATCTCCATCTACATCGGTGGATCTGCATGGATGGACTGGAGTTGGCCAGAGTGCTGGTGGGGCGGTGGCCGTTGGAGCCGTTACTTCCGTTGTGGTTGGGGCGGCTGGAGCCGTGCCATCAATGCGGGCATGGGCTTTAACACCAACCCAGGAAACGTATGGATCAACTTGTGGGGCTACGGATTTAACATTCGATGAGACCCATCATCTTGAAAAGATGTGGACAGGTGCTAGCAGTTCTACTGCTAGCACCTGTTGCATCTTCGTGCGGGGGTAGTAGTTCTTCTGGTGCAGAACCAGATCCGTTGCCAACATTTGTAGAGATGTCGCAGCAGGCTGGTTTCACCATCTCACAGGGAAAGCGCATCAAAGAACCCAACTGTCTCTTTGACCCCAAGCTCATCGTCGCCCAATTTCCCAAGGTCACGCCTCCTGCGGTGTCGAAAGATGTTGCGCGCCAGTGCGACCCCGAACGGTCTTCAGGTGGGGCAGCGGCAGTCGATGTGAACGGTGACGGACTCGACGACATTGTGATGACACGTATTTACAATGCGCCGCTGTTGTACCTCAACACCAGTACAAAAGAACAAGTGTCATTCGTTGATGCCACAAAAGGTACTGCATTCGAGAAAGTGCCTTCATCAACAAACGGTGTGGGTTATGCCGACATCGACAACGATGGCGATCAAGATGTGGTGCTGACCTCTCTTGGTGGAAAACAGTTGTACATGTTCATCAATGATGGAACAGGAAAGTTCACAGAAGAAGCTGTAGCCCGCGGTGTAGCAATGATTGATGGTCGTCCACATTCCGGAATGGGTGTGAGTTTTGGTGACTACAACAACGATGGTTGGCTCGATATGCACACCAATGAGTGGCAACCATCAGATGTGTCGGCCTATGCGGTGCCATCACATTCGCGCCTATTCAAAAACCTGGGAGCGTCAGGTAAGCCTGGAGTGTTCGTTGATGCAACGAAAGAAGCAGGTGTTGAACTGGAGTCACGGGTTGACCTGGTGTATTCATTTAGTTCGAGTTTCACCGATTTCGACAGCGACGGAAATGTCGATTTGATGGTGGCATCTGACTTCAACACCACCCGTTTCTATTGGAATAACGGCGATGGCACCTTCACCAACGGCACGGTCGATGCCGAATTGGGCAAAGAAGAAAACGCTATGGGTCTAGCTGTTGGCTTCATGGGCAAACCGCAGAAGCAAGTGATGATGGTGACATCAATTCGAGCAAAAGCCGACTGTGACGATGCTTCTGATTTGATATTGACCGGTAACCGACTTTTTGAATATTCCGGAAAGCGTGTCTTTAGCGATATCACCGATAAAGCGGGTGTTCGCAACGGGTTCTGGGGCTGGGGAACGAGCTTTCTCGATTCAACGAATGCCGCGAAAAAAGAAATTGCTTCAGCGAACGGAATGGATATCACATGGATGCCTCCCTCTGCGTGTTACGCATCCGATCCGTTTCGCTTTTGGGTTGACAATGGCGACGGAGTATTCACTGAAAAATCAATTGCGGCTGGCATAGACATCAACACGCCATCAAAGGGCGTAGTGATTTTTGATGCCGACAATGATGGTCGACAAGACATGTTTGTAACACGCGATGCGAACAAGCCGCTTTTCTTCCACAACCAAACCCCATCAGTTGGCGCTTGGCTCGGTGTGAAGGTGCAGGGAAGTACAACAAATCGCGACGGCTTGGGTGCGCTCATTTCTGTGACCCCTGTAGAGGGTGAAGAACCACAATTGGCCTATGTCGGAACCTCGGGTTCGTTCCTGACCCACGATGGTCGTGTGAAGCATTTTGGGCTAGGGAAGCTCACCACTAACATTTTTGAGGTGAAAGTGACCTTCCCTGCCTCAGGCAAAGAAGTGGTTCTCAACAACGTCAAGCCGCAACAAGTGATTAATGTGACGGAACCAGAATGAGGAGATACCCGTGGCTATTTCTCGCTGCGGTAGTGGCATTGGCGAGTTGCGGAGGAACTGCAACACCGTCAACTACCTCAACAGCTGGTAAGTGTGCTCTAGAAAACGATGCAGAGTGCATCGGTGCAGATTTGAGTGGGCAAGACCTCTCAGGTAAGCGCCTCATCGGTATCGACTTTCGTAATGCCAATTTGTCAAACACAAAATTTGTTGGTGCCGATTTAACGCAGGCAAACCTTGTGGGAGCCAATTTGGCCGGAGCAGACTTCTCCGAGGCAACTCTGGTGCGTATTTCACTCTCCACTGCCAATGCTGCGGGCGTGAATTTCTCGGGTTCGTTGCTCACCGGGGCAGATTTTCGCGAGGCAGATATTGCTGAAGCAAACTTCAGTCGGGCGTATTTAACCGATGCGAATTTTACAGGCGCCCTCAATGCTCCGTCATTTGAGCCTGCTCTCTTGTGCAAAACAGTGATGCCCGATGGGGCAGTGGAGGCACCATCATGCTGAAGAAGCTTTTGGTTACCTTCTTACTGCTGTCAGCAACCGCTGTTGTTCAGCCTGCCGTTGCCTCAACGCCTCCGGCGACGAGTGCTGCCGCATCGAATGATTTGGTCAGTGAGTTCCTCACTGAGTTAACCGTTCGTGTGTCACGCGATCGCGTGGCGCCTACAAAGTCGAGTCGCTTATACGCATATGTGGCCTATTCGATGTTCCTCGCTTCGGCACCTAGCGACGACATGTTGTTCAAGAACCTTGGCAATGTGCCCGAGTTGCCACCACGTGCAGAGAGCATTGACCCAGTAGTTGCAGCGTTGGCCGCGGGAACTTCTGTTGCCCGCAATATTTTTCTTGTAGCAGCAGCGCGCACAACATTCGGAGAATTTCGCGACCGTATTTTGCGCAGCGCAGCGAAAGATCTGTCTGCATCGGTTGAGCAGGAATCTGTGAAGTATGGAATTGGTGTTGCTGCCGCTGTTGTTGCACGAACAAATGCAGACGGATTTGAAGAGTCGAAAAAAGCAATGGCTCCCGATGTGAAGGGGCCAGGTATTTGGGTTCCTACACAACCTGGTTATCAACCCGCCATCGACCCGGGTTGGGGAGCCATGATGCCATTTTTTGTCGGCACAAAGAAGTGCTCTCTTCCTGTTCCACCAGAATCTGGTGACGCACAATCACCCTTCCAAGGTGCAGCTGATGAAGTCGCCACTGTTGCAAAGAATCTCACTGAAGAACAAAAGAGTATTGCTCGGTTCTGGGACGACAGTCGAGGACGCACCGGAACGCCCGCAGGGCACTGGTTGGTCATTGCTCTTGCCGCCGCAAAAGAGAAAGAAGTTGATGCGGTCACGCTCATTCGCGTTGTTGCTCATACGTCAATGGCTATAGCCGATGCATTCATTGTGAACTTCGGTGAGAAATATAAACACATGGTGGAGCGCCCCATCACGGTGCTGCAACGCAGTGACCCCCAATGGTCGTCGTACCTGCCAACACCAGCTTTCCCTGAGTACCCATCTGGCCACTCAACTATTTCCAAAACTGCTGCAGATGTTCTCACTTCCTATTTCGGCATCTGGTCTTTTACCGATCCGGGCTACGGCCTCACTCAAGAATCACGTGCGAAGTTTGAAGTCACCCCTCGCACTTTTTCTTCGTTCGACGCTGCTGCAAAAGAGGCAAGTATCTCGCGTCTATACGGAGGCATTCACTTCACAATTGGTCTCACCTCAGGGGTGACGTTGGGCGCTTGTGTCGCAAGTAAAACTCTCTGATTTCTAGGGTTCTCGGCGCGGTATGTCCCGTAAATCGGGACATACCGCGCCGAGAACCCCGCAATCAGGGGGGGCGAAGAGACATCAAAAGTGTCCGGTGATAACCTTGAAATCACTAGAAGTAAACGTTGGCTATTAACACGATCGGAGAAGCAGTGAGCAAGCGCATGCGTGTACGTATCGCCATGTTGACACTTGCTGCTCTTGTGTTTTCTGCTTGTGGTGGTGGTGCTGGTGGTGATTCTGGTGGTGGCAAGGTACGTAATGCGGCGGCACCGTCGGGGGCTGTTGCTACTGGTTTGCAAACCGCGACCGACGGTTGGTCGTTCCCTAACTTCCCGTCGTCTGCGTATGCCGATGTGAACTTTGATGAAACCGACTTGGTGTCGATGTTTGGTTCCGATGAAACCATTTGCGTTGGCGGGGTAGCAACACCTTGCAAACTCACTGCTGAAGCTGCTGCGTGGGCTCGCATGGTGAACCAGGCACGAGCTTCAGGTCACTGTGAAGGTCTCGTTGCTCTCGCGTCATCGCGTTTCAATAATAAGGAAACTCCCGCAACAGTGAAGTTGCCATCGCAACAAGAAACGTTGCACGCAATTATGCGTACCTTTGCCACACAGTTTTTGCCTGAAGTGCAAGAGAGCATCGGCAAGTGGATGGCTCCATCGTTCGAGGACAAGATCGATGAAATGAAAAAATCGTTTGCTGCAGGAACTTTGAAATACACGTTGGGTGTGTACACAGCTGGTGGTGGTCATGCGGTGTTGCCGTACGCCATTGAATACCCAACCCCCGACACACCACGTGTGATGTTGTACGACTCAAACTGGCCGGGAAAAAATCGTTATGTCGATATCGACTTGAAAGCAAAAACATGGCGGTTCTCATTTAGTGGTGAAGACCCAGCGAACGACCCCGATGCTTGGACGGGTGGCCCACAAGAAATGGACCTCACACCGTTAGATGCGCGAGAAGGAACATGCCCGTTTTGTGGCAAAGATGTAAAAGTTGCAAAGACCACGATGCTTATTCGTTCTGCGAACCTCGACTGGTCGGTAGAAACCGATGGTGGAGTGGTGTCGCCTGCGAACCCCACTGGTACCGATGGCACCACCGTGACAGCGGTCAAAGGTGGAAGCTTCGAATTTCTTGCACCAGGCTTAGTGAAGCGCAGCTCGTATGACTATTTGGTCAGCGTTCCCGATTATCCGGAAGAGGCGTCAACTACCACTACAGGTGTCAAGAAGAAAAAGAAGCGTAAGAGCAAGCTGAAGTTCTCGGGCGCTACCTCTGTGTATGCGGTGATGCCGGAAGGTATTGCCCAGTTCACCACACCTGGCAGCGAAGACGACCCTGTTGAAGTTGAAGGTAGTTCTATTTCAACAACTGACCCTGGTGTAGACCTGACCTTGGCATCGGGGAACCTTGTTGCTAACGCTTCGGGTTCTGCTGTCTCGTTGAGTGTTGAGGGCGAAACGATGGCTGTTGCTGTGACTGCAGCTAATGGTCAAGTTATTAAGCAAGAAGTGTCAGCAGATCAACCGACCGTTCAAATGAAAGCCGACCCAGAAGGCGGCGGAATTACCGTGTTAGCTGCGTCTGCTACCGGTGTAGTGGAAAAGACCGAAGTGTCTTCAACTGGTGAAACCACGAAGTCGGTTGTGACCGAGGCGCTGAATTTGAGTGAAGTAAAAGCAGAGTTGCCACCAGAGTTGGCTTCGAAAGAAAACGCGGCTCTGCCATCGTTGGCTACTCGTGACATGGCAAACCCCGACTACAAAGTTGATGCCGCGTATTCAGCACCCACCACTATTCCCGCCAAGGGCGGTGATCAGGTTGCTGAAGCAGTACAGACCACACAGGCGAAAGCTTCCAATGCAGCCACCCCGAATGAACCAGGCCCCACAACGCCGGTGAGAAATGCGGCATTGCCCGGCACGTTGCCACCTAAAGGCGCAGCACCCGCAGACCCCGATGCGACCCCCACCACAGTGAAGCGAACTGTTGCTGCTGCTACTTCTGGAACTGGTACTGCTGCTGCGGTTGCGCTGAAACCATCTCTTGGTCGATTCACGGTTCCTTCAGTCACTTTTGGCGATGCCGCGTTCACCATTGATGAACCTTCTTCGAATAGCTCAGGCGGTTGGCGATTTACCTCGAGCAAACCCGACGTTGTTGAAGTGAGTGCGCTTACAGGCCGTGCCACTATTAAAGGCGCGGGCTCAACCACTATTACTGCCACACAATCGGCAGTGAAGGGTTTCGAACAAGCCTCAATTACTGCGCTGTTGATCGTGGCTCGCGATACACCAGTGTTGGGTGCCTACACCACTGCGTCGCGTACGTTTGGCGATGAATCTTTTGTGTTGAAGAACCCCACCTCGAATAGCCCTGGCGCGTTCACTGTTGAGTCAAGTGATGAATCGGTAGCGAAGTTCTCGAAATCTTCCGGACGACTTGTGATTTCTGGTGCGGGCAGAACAACTATTACTGCAACACAGGCTGCGACTGACGATTATTTGACTGCGGCGAAGAGCTTCGTTCTCATAGTGAAAAAAGCGACTCCCGAGTTGGGCGCCTTTGATGATTTCGCTCGTACTTTTGGTGATGCCGGGTTTACATTGGCGAAACCAACGTCCGATTCGCGTGCTGCAATTACCTTGAGTTCCAGCAACCCAGCAGTTGCCACTGTTGATGGCGCATCTGGTGCAGTGAGCATTGTGGGTGCGGGAACAACCACATTTACTGCTGCTCAAGCTGCGAACGACGACTTTGTTGCAGCATCAAAAACAATGACGTTCACTGTGCGTCAGGCCATCCCAACGTTGGGGTCAATGACCGGGGCAACAAAAACTTTTGGTGATGCAAGTTTCTCCTTAACAAAACCATCATCGCCATCTAGTGGTGCGTTCAGTTTCGCAAGTAGCAATACCGCGGTAGCAAGCGTTGATGCTGACGGCAAGGTAACTGTTGTGGGTGCAGGCACCGCAACCATTACGGCCACGCAATCAGCGAGTGGCAACTACTCGTCGAGCTCGGTTGCCGCTGTTGTCACTGTGGGTCGTGTGGCTACAACGATTGCAAACTTGTCGCTGAGCAACCTGACCTATGGGGCAAGCGATGTCACGTTGGCGCCACGTTCAAACAACCCTTCGCCTTTCACTTTCTCAAGCAGTGCACCAACGGTGTTGGCGGTGAATGCAACCACAGGTCGAGTACGAATAGTGGGTGCTGGTACGGCAACCATTACAGTGCGACAGGCATCGAGTGCGAACTACGAGGCCGGTTCAGAATCTCTCACCGTACAAATTGGGCGAGCAACGCCAACGCTTTCCAGCTTCAGCGCAATCAGCAAAGATTATGGCGATGCGCCGTTCACGTTGACGCCACCAGAGTCAGATAGCCCTGCACCGTTTACGTACGAGAGCAGCAACCCCAGTGTTGCCTCAATTGATGCTTCAACAGGTGTTGTTACCATCCGTAACGTCACCACGGTCGGTAGCCCAGT
>Ga0102875_1000249_pt1 | contig 21669 bp, 18 predicted proteins | sample Colrivmet1547B02_FD_78185 | JGI IMG/M metagenome (GOLD analysis project Ga0102875, IMG submission 78185) | Estuarine microbial communities from the Columbia River estuary - metaG 1547B-02 | ecosystem: Environmental > Aquatic > Marine > Intertidal zone > Estuary | place: USA: Columbia River... | reverse complement strand
CAAAACTTGGCTGGAATTCACCATCACTAAACGTGGTGACTTTTACATCCCCCAATTTAGCACCATAACATGCGGCTATATTCGCACCTAAGGTCTGTGTGGCTCTTCCTGCAAAAATTTTTACTCCCATAATACGTATGTTTGAGGGAGGCAAAGTTAAGACAATTAATCGGTTGAACAAAATACTTACCTGCTTCAATTTGTTTATTTTTAACCCATGTCCAAAGAAGTTTTCACGCTTAAACAAGTTGCTCAATCTATTCGTAAAACGCTTGAATCAAGGTATGAACGTGTGTATTGGGTAAAGGCTGAAATCTACAAAATGAACCTATTCCCAAGTGGTCATGCGTTTCCTGAGCTCGTTCAGCGGACGGATGGTAAAATCGTGGCTAACCTGAGTGGGGTTATTTGGAAAACCAATTATGGTCGGATATCAAAACAATTCGAAGCCACCGTAAAAGAACCATTTAGTGAGGGGAAAGAGGTGTTAATGTTAGTGAAAATCACGTTTAGTGAAGTGTATGGACTAAGCCTTCATGTAACGGATATTGATCCGAGTTACTCCCTTGGGGCGCTGCATAAGTTAAAACTTGAAACGATCGATGCGCTCAATAAACTAGGCATTCTTCAAAAAAATCAATCACTTCGTTTATCCTTGCCGAAACGAATTGCGGTTATCTCTGCCGAATCAAGCAAAGGGCTTTCGGACTTTATGCAAGTATTGTCGGGATCATCATTTGGCATAGCTACCTTTCTTTTTAATGCGACTGTTCAAGGAGATCAAGCGATAGAATCCATCTTAAAGGCTTTTAATAAAATAGAGCTGGTTCGGCAACATTTTGATGCAGTGGTGATTGTTAGGGGTGGAGGCGCGGAAGTTGGGATGTCATGCTACGATGATTTCAACCTGTGTAAACGAATCGCTGAATTTCCATTGCCTGTTTTATGCGGTATTGGTCATTCAACCAACCTAACGGTGGCAGAAATGGTAGCATATTCCCATGCCATTACACCGTCCGTATTGGCTTCTGACTTATTACAAGAATTTGAACTAAAACTTCTCGAACTTCATGCTATATGTGCCAAATTAAACCATGTTCAATCCAACCTGATTACAAACACAAAAAGCACATTTAACCAAGCCGTTTCTAAAATTAACGGGGTTACCAAGTGGCGTTTTGAACGCATTAATAATCAGTTGAATGCAATAGAACAACGAAGTATTCAAGAAACCAAACACCTCTTATTATTTCATAAACAATACATTTCTTCTAGTCCAATAGCCATTCAAACACTTGTAAAAAAATCACACCAAATTGAACATCATCGAAGAACAATGCTACAGCAACAACTTACCTTTACCATGAATCGAATGGTTGATAAAAATGCGGCTATTATTGAATCTCTGGAGAAGCAAATTCATCTAATGAGCCCTTCGGCTGTTTTAGCAAGAGGATTTGCAATCGCTCGAAGTAACGGAAAAGCCATACTTAGTAAAACTGAATTACACCCAGGATCCATGATACTAATTGAACTGAGTGATGGAACTGCTGAAGCAGAAGTAAAATCAACCTAGGATTTACCTACCTTTGCATTATGGACGAAACCTTTGGTAAGGAGCATCGGATTTTTTTGAAAAAGGAAATTGACCATGTCTTTACCATGAAAGAAAAAGTGCATGTTTTTCCTTTTTTATCTCATATTTCTTCAGAACCGTCGGATAAACCAAGTTTTGCCGTACTAATCACAGTGCCTAAAAAGAGAATTAAAAAGGCGCACGATCGAAATCGAATCAAACGATTAATCCGTGAAAGCATACGAAAACAAAAAGCTCCATTACTAGCGTTTGCAGCAAGTAAAAATCATAAAATTCTATTCAGTATCGTTTATCTTTGGGAAGAAATCCCTGTAGATGACCTCATCGACCAAAAAATTAAAAAATTAATATCACGTATATGCGAACTTTCCTAAATCGTAAGATACTCATCTTTCTACTTCTTTTATCCTTCGATAACTATGCACAATCCGAATCTTTTGAAGAACTCAAAAGTTTGGAATTAATGGACCAAATCTATGAGCATCTTGATATGTATTTTGTAGATGAAGTTGCCCATGGAAAATTATCGAAAACGGCAATCGATGCCATGCTCAAAGAATTAGATCCGTATACCGTATATTATCATGAAGCGAATATTGAAGACTATCGATTAATGACTACAGGTCAATATGGAGGAATCGGGGCTTTAATTGGAACCATGGATAATGAAATTTACATTACAGATCCATATGAAGGAAATCCAGCACAAAAAGCGGGATTGCAAGCAGGAGATAAAATTTTACGCATCGATAAAAAATCAGTTGTAGGTAAAACCGTGGAAGAAGCTTCCAATGCGTTAAAAGGCCCGAAAGGAACACAGGTAAGCCTGGAAGTTGAGCGAAATGGAAAAACCATGATCGTTGATGTCATACGCGATGAGATTAAAATTCCAGATATACCCTATGCTGGGATGCTCTCTGAAAAAACAGGCTATATATCCTTAAGCAGTTTTACACAAACTGCCGGGGAAGAGGTTAAAAAAAACATCTTGGATCTTCAATCAAAAGGCATGACAAAGATGATTCTTGACTTAAGAGGAAATGGTGGAGGACTATTGATGGAAGCGGTAAAAATCGTTGGTTTTTTTGTTCCAAAAGGCCAAGTCGTAGTTACAACCAAAGGGCGGTCAAAGCAAGAAAACATGGTATACAAAACCTTAGAAGCCCCGATTGCAGAAAAATTACCATTGGTTATATTGATTGACGAAGGGAGCGCGTCAGCCAGTGAAATTGTAGCGGGTGCATTACAAGATTTAGACCGTGCCGTTGTGGTAGGAAATACAAGTTATGGAAAGGGATTGGTTCAACGCACCTTCGACCTTAAATACGGCTCAAAAATGAAACTTACCATCGCTAAGTACTACACACCTTCAGGCCGTTGTGTCCAGCGATTAGAATATTATGATGATGCCAACGGGGGGAAACCTACTGAAATTGCCGATAGCCTTTTGCAAAAATTCAGCACCAAAAATGGCCGTGAAGTTATTGATGGAAGAGGGATTGAACCGGATATTAAAATCGAAGACTCAGTTTACAGTGATTATACCCGAAGTCTAATGAATAAACATTATATTTTTCACTTTGCTACCATGTTTCACAATGCGCATCCATCGATTGCTTCTGCTGAATCATTTGAATTGTCATCGAACGAAATAGAGGAATTTCGAACCTACCTTAAAACCAAAGGATTTGTTTACACATCCCCAGAATTAAGAGCCCTTGAACGCATTAAATTAGAATTAGAAAAAAAGCAACAATTCCAATCGGTTTCCTCAGAATTCAATGCATTAAACGACAAATTAACAAATGCCACCAGCACATACTTTGATCTTAATAAATCCGAAATCAAAGGCTTATTAGAACATGAAATCATTGGACGTTACTATTTTCAAAAAGGGCAGAACATCTATGCGTTTAAATCCGATGAAGTAGTAACGAAAAGTGTTGAGATTTTAAGCAATGATATGCTTTACAAATCAACCTTACATATCAAATAACCAGGGCCTTGCGGTTTTTAAAGAAACACTTAGATTCGATATACTTCTATTTAAGTCTTAGCTTCTTAGTAGGTTTGACCTGTAGCAAGTTTTTAATGTCGGCCTCGCTTATTTTACATGCACTTTTATTTCTCGTTGCGGGAAATTATAAAGCGTTTTGGCAGCGCCTAATAGCAAATAAATGGCTTCTACTCCTTTTGGCTTTTTGGTGTTTGCACGCATTGAGCCTTTTCTGGAGCACCGACCTCAACGAAGGTTGGGACGCCATTCGTGTGAGAATTTCCATTGTTTCTTTGCCCTTCCTTTATATCGGTACACTTTCATTCAAGCAACAACAAATCATAACATATGCGAGAGTACTTATGCTTGCAATCGTTGTTGTAATTTGTTTAAATGTGGCTCATTATGTCGTATTGATTCAAAATAATTTAGCCTTGGATATCCGTCAACTCAGTTGGTTTGGGTCACACATTCGATTTGGGATTTTAGTTTCGTTCTCTGGTATACTTGCTTTTTACCTTTGGAAAAAGAAGTTTTTACCGACGCTATTGTTCGTTGCATACTTATTTCTTATCGGGATATATACCCTTTACAGTCAAACCTTTAGCGCTATCCTTAGTGCTTCTATTGTGATCCTTATCATTGGGTATGATTTATTACGGTTGACGCGTTTTTCACGTATCATTGGTATCGGTTTCGTACTTGTTGTTGGTGTGGGTGGAGCCATTTCAATTAATCTTATTGCTACCCCTAATCCTACGTGTGGAACCTTTGAATCCAACGATGAGGCAATTAAGGCATGGGCCTTACGCTCTGATTTTCCCTTAGATAGTTTAGACCGAAAAGGACAGGGACTAACCCGCACAGCAGAACGGTATTTATGTGCTAAGGAAGCATCTCTTACTGCAATATCTATTCAAAAGCTAAGTCGAGAAGACGTTATAAATATTGAAAATGGCTTTACCAGCGAGCATTCCGCTAATGGAGGAATATGGAGTCGCATTGAAGAATTAAAATTTGAACTGCATGAAGCTACAGACCCCAATGGACATTCGTTACTGCAACGCATCGCCTATTGGAAAACTGCATGGGCTGTTATAGAAGACCATCCTTGGCTCGGGGTTGGCATCGGAGACATCAATCGTGAAATGGAAAAAAAATACAATGAAACAGGCTCGACACTTAAACCTGAAAATCGACACCGCAGTCACAACATGTATTTAACCACGTGGGTGGGTGTTGGGTTCATCGGTGTATTGCTTTTGGTATTAGGAATCGGATATTTCGGTTGGATTGGAGTTAAGGAACATCACCTTGTACTCTTAGCCTTTAGTATAATCGTATTTTTTACCATGTGCTTAGAGGATAGTTTAGAGACACAAGCAGGAGCATCATTCTTTGGTTTTTTTATTGCTATTCTTTGTGGACAACACGCAAGAACCGCGTGGACCACTAAAAATTACTAATTTCGCAGGTATGTCAATTGAAGTTAAGCACTTAACTAAGTTTTTTGGAGAACAAGCCGCAGTAAACGATATTTCCTTTGAAATCGGTAAAGGAGAAATCGTGGCCTTTCTTGGTCCAAATGGTGCAGGAAAATCCACTACTATGAAGATGATTACAGGGTATATCCCTGCAAGTTCAGGTTCAATAAAAGTGAACGGGATACCCGTTGATGTCGACGACCTTGAAACGCGAAAAATCATAGGCTATCTTCCAGAAAACAACCCCTTATATCTTGACATGTACGTCAAAGAATACCTTCATTTTGTGGGGTCTATTTATAAAATAAAAGACCTGAAAAACCGAGTGAATGAAATGATTCAAATGGTTGGTTTGGAATTAGAACAACATAAAAAGATTGGGGCACTTTCTAAAGGGTATAAGCAACGGGTAGGACTCGCACAAGCATTCATACACGACCCAGAAGTATTGATTTTGGATGAGCCAACCTCAGGACTAGATCCAAACCAACTTGTGGAAATTAGAGAACTAATCAAAACCATTGGAAAAGAAAAAACCATCATGTTATCGACGCACATTATGCAAGAGGTTGAGGCCATTTGTGATCGTGTAATTATAATTAATAAAGGAAAAATTGTTGCTAATAATAACCAACAAGCATTAAATTCCACCCCAGAGGTACAGACCATATACATTGAATTTGAAGGTAATGTGAGTAGCCAAGCCCTTGCTAAAATTGTTGGAGTCACAACGGTTAAGGCCTTAGGGAATGGCTGGCTAATCGAAGGAAATACCAATCAAGACTTACGTAAAAATGTTTCGATGAAAGCGCAAGAATCGGGGTGGTTAATCATGACCTTGAAACTCGAGAAAAAGAGCTTAGAATCTGTATTCAAGGAATTAACAAAAAACTAGCATGAATTTTATTGAAGAAATGACATGGCGAGGTATGATTCACGATATCATGCCCGGCACTGAAGAAGCATTATCCAAAGGAATGTGCAGCGGATACATCGGCTTCGACCCAACGGCAGATTCTCTTCATATTGGGAGTTTAGTGCAAATCATGACACTTGTACATTTTCAGCGTGCAGGACATAAGCCTATCGCCTTAGTAGGAGGTGCAACAGGAATGGTAGGTGATCCATCAGGGAAATCTCAAGAGCGAAATTTATTAGACAAAGAAACGCTTGACCATAACATTAACGGGGTAAGGGAACAACTTACACACTTTTTAGATTTCGATGGACCAAATGCAGCTGAATTAGTAAACAATTATGACTGGTTTCAAAACATGTCATTTTTAGATTTTATTCGAGATGTAGGAAAACATATAAGTGTAAATTACATGATGGCCAAAGATTCGGTAAAATCCCGTTTAGAAACTGGCATGTCGTTTACTGAGTTTTCTTATCAATTGGTTCAGGGATATGATTTCTATTATTTGAACCAACATAAAAACTGTATTGTTCAGCTCGGAGGATCTGACCAGTGGGGAAATATTGTCACTGGCACAGAACTCATTCGAAGAAAATCAGGAGGAGAGGCATATGCCGTAACCACGCCACTTATTAAAAAAGCGGATGGTAGTAAATTCGGGAAAACCGAAGGCGGGAATGTTTGGTTATCGAAAGAACGTACTAGCCCTTATAAATTTTACCAATATTGGCTAAATACAAGTGATGCAGACGCACAAAATTACATTCGCATATTTACCTTACTGTCTAAATCAGAAATTGAACACCTAGAAGTGCAACATCAAGAAGCACCTCATTTACGTATTTTACAAAAAGCACTCGCTGAGGACATTACAAAACGTGTTCATGGGGAAAAAGAACTTGAAGCAGCAATTAATGCATCTGAAATCCTCTTTGGAAAAGCTACCAAGGAGAGCTTACAACAGCTTTCTACTGACGATTTCTTGGCGGTTTTTGAAGGGGTTCCACAGGCAATCATTTCAAAATCCTTGATTTCTGAAGGGTTATCTATTGTTGATGCCCTAGTTAAGGAATCAAATTTCCTCGCATCAAATGGAGAAGCTCGTCGGGAATTAAAAGCCAATGCAATTTCAGTGAACAAGGAAAAAGTAGATGATTCATTCGTTTTAAATGAAAGTCATTTGTTAAATAATCAGTTTATCCTTTTAGGTAAAGGAAAAAAAACCAACTTTATACTTCGGTGCCAGTAACTATTTCATGGCACAATCATTGATTTAGTAAGCTAAAATCATTGCCATGAAAACAACAATTTATTTTATTGGACTTATAAGTTCTTGTATCTTATTGCTTTCCGCGAGTAATACATCGGAATATCCTGAAGTAGAAAATGAATCTTTCAAGATTGGAGAAAAACTAAGGTATCGAATTAGTTATGGTTTTATTGATGCCGGTGAAGCCACGTTGGAAACAAAATATACCGACAAGAAGGGGGATAATCGAAGTTTATATCATGTGGTTGGAATTGGAAAAACCTTGGGGGCCTTTAATTCCGTATTTAAAGTGGATGATCGGTATGAATCCTATATCGACAAAAAAAGCATTATGCCTTGGTATTTTGTGCGGCGGGTGGATGAAGGTGGTTATAAAATAAAACAAGATTACACATTCAAACACAACATTGAGAAGGTGGATAATGGGAAAGGGAAAACCTTCAAAGCCCCGATGGGTGTTCAAGATATGATATCATGTTTTTATTATGCCCGCACCCTTGATTTTAACAACATAAAAAAAGGAAAGGTATTCTCCATTCCATGTTTCATGGATGATGAACTTTTTACCTTAAAAATAAAGTATAAAGGAGATGAAGAAATCAACCTTCGGAAAGGCACCTTTAAATGCATGCGCTTTGTTCCCGTGGTTCAAACCGGTCGATATTTTAAACATGAAGAAGACGTTAGCTTTTGGGTAACAAAAGATAAAAACCGCATTCCTGTGTTAATCAAGGCGAAAATACCCGTAGGAAATGTCAAGATGCACCTGGTTGGGTGGTATGGGCTTAGAAACGACTTAAGCAGTAAGATTAAATAATCAACATGGCATCGCCATATGAATAGAATCGGTACTTTTCTTTAATTGCTTCATGATACGCCTCCATCATTAAGTCGTGACCAGCAAATGCAGAGATCATCATTAACAAGGTAGATAACGGCGTATGAAAATTAGTAATTAAACAATCTGCCACCATAAAATCATATGGCGGAAAAATGAATTTGTTTGTCCAGCCATCAAAGGGTTTCAACATACCCTCCGTGGAAACGGAAGATTCTATTGCACGCATACTCGTAGTCCCAACAGCACATACTTTTTTCTTATTCCGTTTGGCTTCATTCACGATATTCGCTGCTTTTTCAGGAATAATCACTTGCTCTGAATCCATCTTATGTTTTGTAAGGTCTTCTACTTCCACCGAACGAAATGTCCCTAATCCGACGTGTAATGTTAACTCTGCGAAATTAATCCCTTTCAACTCTAAACGCTTCAATAATTCACGCGAGAAATGTAATCCTGCTGTTGGAGCAGCAACCGCACCTTCTTCCTTCGCGAAAATAGTTTGGTACATTTCCTCATCCATTGGTTCTACCTCTCGTTTAATATATTTTGGAAGCGGTGTTTCTCCAAGCTCAGTAATAATTTTCTTAAACTCCTCATAAGGTCCATCAAACAAGAATCTCAAGGTTCGTCCACGCGATGTGGTATTGTCTATTACCTCAGCGACAAGCGAATCATCTTCACCAAAATACAATTTGTTACCAATCCTTATTTTTCGTGCTGGATCAACTAAAACATCCCACAAAAAACTCTCACGATTCAATTCACGCAGTAAAAAAACCTCGATTTTAGCCCCTGTTTTTTCCTTGTTACCATACATGCGAGCAGGAAAAACTCGGGTATTATTTAGAATCATCACATCGCCATCATCAAAATAAGAAAGCACATCTTTAAATAACTTATGCTCTATTTTACCGGTCTTTCGATGAACTACCATTAATCGACATTCGTCACGATGTTCTGAAGGATATTCTGCTATTAACTCTTGGGGAAGATCGAAGCTGAACTCCGACAATTTCATTTTACTCATATAATCTAAATAGGGTGCAAAGATACAACCCTAAACTAGCGTTTGTCAAGTTTTCGTGGATGTATTTTGAGTTTCCTTGAAAATACTGACTAAAATCAGTAAAAAACACATCAACCATCATTCTTTAACCTCGGGAATTAGATGAATTTTGATAAAAAATAAACACATGAATTTAGAAAAACACATTGAAAGCGAGTATAACCGATTTGGACTTATTGCGGTTCTTATCTTACTCGTCGGTTGTCTAGGTGGAATCACCGTAGGCCTGGGAGCAATTAAAGATACTTGGGCATTAATCTTAGTAGTTTTGCCTACGATGTTAACCTTAAGTTTATTGCTTGCCGTAGCACCTATGAAATGGATTTATAAAGCCGCAGCTATTTCAGTTGTGATTGACCTGTTCCTGATCACGTACTATTTAGTACAATAATAGGGGTGTAATCACTCCGGAAAAAAACACCTAACTTAGGATACCTCTGTTTAAGGAATTTTTAACCGTTGTCCTACTCGAATAGTATCTGAAGAAAGGCCATTGGCACGTTTAAGCGTTGCCACGGTAGTGTGGTTTCTATTGGCAATTGCCGATAAGGTGTCACCGGATTTAACTACATAATACCTACTCGGTGTTGGAGTGATGGGTTTTGGTACGCTCAATTCCGTAGTAGTGTCTTTGTATTCCTTAAAAGGAATGCGTAATTCTTCTAAACCTGGTTGTGTGTTCATGGTATTTAATGTATTCATGAATGAGGTATACAACAGCCCCCCTTTCACTTGATACCCTATTTTCGTTAAATGAATATGATCGGTTTTTGCATACCCCAAAGCTGCCCATGTGCGAATGGTATTCAAACCACCCGATAAATCATACCAATTCCAAAACAAACAATCGTTCTTTCTAGCTAAACTGTCCATGAAATCGCGAAACAAAACCCCTGCGGTTATGGGATGTTTTTTATAGTACAAATCCTGGGTGCTTGTTAACACAATCAGTACGTCAGGAACCATCGATTTCCACCCAGCTATGGCTTTTTCTACCTCTTTAGACAGGCTAGTCTCAATGCGATTTTCATACAAAATGTCATTCGTTCCAAAATCTAAGATCACAATATCCGGGTGAATCAATGGAAGTTGTTCTGGTAATTTCTCTAGGATTAAAATAGACCGGAATGCTGCGGCTCCAACACCAGTTGAATGATAGACTATTCCATGGTTTTCTTCATGTTCTACATTAATGCCATAAAAGCGAAATCGAGTTCCCTTTGGTTTTTTAGTGGGGAATAATGCAATTGTTTTGATTGAATCTGCCCAAGAAAACATCAACCCTTGCGGAATGTACTCGATCCCCTGTGTGATTAATGTGTTATTGATGTAAACCGTTACACCGAAGGATAGCGAATCATTCTCAAAAAGAATTTGAACTTGATTGTTTGCTTTTTCGATGGGAGTTTTCATCGAAAACAACAAAGAGGAGGCAGAATCACTTGTTTCTACTACCATACCACAAACACCCAAAGGTAGTCCTTCCTTTTTTCCTTGGTAACTTTTATTGTAGTTCCATTTTCCTGTATAGGTGGAGGCATAATTAATTGAAGAATAGGTATTAGCCGCACCGTAATTGAATAACAAGCCCCTACCTCCTGACCCAAAATGTTCATGAAATTTATTTCTTGCTATGCTGGTGGGATTTTCCGCTTGAATATGGCTGCCACCATAGTGAAGTATCACCAATTTATTAGAATCAACCGCATCAAATTGTCGTTTTAAGCGACTTAAGGTATTTGAACTATATCCTTGAATAAAGGCAAAAGAAGAATCGATTCTAAGTTCCGATGGTAATTGAGCGAAACTTGAAAGGACAACGAAGGAAAAAACAACTGCTATACTTCTCATTCCGCATTCAGGCTGTCAGGTACTACCGGAATTTCATCGGACGGATTAGGCTCTGTTGGTGCAGGAGGAGGCACATACACCCCACTTTGTGTGGTCAATCTTCGCATCATGCCAATAGTGCCTTTACTCATGGCAGCATACATACCGACCGCAAAAATGATATCGTTAATGTTGTTCTCTTTAATGATTTTAGTCAAATTCTGTTTTGAATATCTTAAATCAACCACCCAGATTTCTTGGTAATGATTCACCAAATACACCGCGAACGCATTTCCCATCGAATTTTTGATAACAACCGCTTTCTTTCCGTTTTTAATTCCAGTTTGAATTCGAATCAAAGGCTCATCTCCTCCTAAAAAGGTGGAATAGGTATTCCCACCTGAACTACTCTTATAAAACACTTTAGTTTTAGAAGGTTTATCCGTATTGTACGGTCCGAATTTAACTGCCTCTGTTTGAACCTTCGGTACCCAATACTCCATGGTGTCTGGGTGCGCTCGGACCGTTGGGTCTTGTGTGTGTTGGTACATCGTACCTAAGAAATTATATTTGACCTTTTTTGTCATTTTTTCCATTGGGACCGCCTCAAACCCGGCTGCTTTACAGAATGCAACGTAACCATAATATGCCCCCAGCGGCTTCCAATGGTGGTCTGTCCCGAAGTACAATTTGGTATTCGAGTGTTCATTTAATTCACTAAACACATCACAAAAAATCGCCCCATCTTTCAGATTGTTTTTAATGGCCAACAGGGTACGTTTGTTTTGACTGTTATAATGCGTGTATTTTTCTACCGGAATAAAGGCCGAAGACAGGGGCGCCACGGCAGAAAATACCCGAACGCCTTTAAAGGTTCGAGCGTACTCATTAACCATATCTGCAAAATACGTTGACATTGCCGGACTCCCACCTCCCATGGGATACACACATCCATCAATGATTAGCATGGACCCGGCATATTTTTCTTCAAACTCATCCAAAAAAGCCATTTGATTCTTGGTGCTGTCTGCCGATTCACCATGACGTTTGGAGCTTTTCTTCGGTAAGACAACGACTCGTTCGCTGTTTTTAAGCTGAAAGCCTTTCGCTGCATGAAAATAATCTGTCGAGGAGATAAAACTCGTTCTAAATGGGAAATGATCATCGATGTACTTATCCACTTGTTTAGTCCATGTTCCCGCTAAGTATTCTTTTGAATTAAAGCTTGGAAAGGTTGCCAATTTACGTTTTTCGTTATCTGATTTAACCGATTTTGGCATAAAAAAGTAAGCCAAGGGGAAACCTAATACAAAAACGAAAAACAAGAAAACGTTTATCTTTTTATCCATTAGAATCGTGTATATAAAAAGGGATTAAACGTTGCGTTAACAAGTAGCATGGTTGATAATACTAATAGGAATGCATTGGCAAATGGCCTTATGTAGGCAAACCTAACTTCAACTCTATTTCTAACGGGGTGATCTTGTCTATAGATTTCATCCCATGGAATACATAAAATAATGACTAATATAAACCAAAATGCATGGGTTGTGATATCTGACAAAAACCCTGGGTTTATTGCATGTTTTGAATAGAATAAATTTCCGATGAAGTAGCTTAACTGATTGAAATCCACAAAATAAAAAATCGCTCTACTAAAAACAATTAACACTAAGGTATATCCGTGTTTAAGAAAGCGGGGGGTTTTGTCCAATACAAATTTCAAGTGTTTTTCCAACACCATCAGAACACCGAAATAGGTTCCCCAAAGGGCGAAATTCCAATTGGCTCCATGCCAAAAACCAGTCAAAAACCAGACTATTAAGATATTTCTGTCTTGATATTTTCGGTTTCCACCAAGAGGGATATACACGTAATCTCGAAAAAATCGTCCCAAAGAAATATGCCATCTGCGATAAAAATCACCTACTGAAATGGCAGCATACGGGTGCCTGAAATTCTCGTGAAAATCAAAGCCGAATAATTTAGCTAAGCCGATCGCCATGTCTGAGTATCCTGAGAAATCAAAATACAACTGAATTGAAAACATCGCAATTCCAAACCATCCCTCATAAGACGACAACGAATACAACTGCGTATCTAGGTATTTATCTACCAATACTCCCGCTACATTAGCAATCGCTACCTTTTTAAACAAGCCAATACAAAACCGAGTAACACCGTCACTCATTCTAGTCCAGTCGATAGTTCGTTTCTCCACCTGTTCAGAAATTTGACTGTAACGAACGATAGGGCCGGCAACTAAATGCTGAAACAAACTAATAAACATTAAAAAGTTTAAGGGATTGCGTTGAGCCTTAATCTCGCCACGGTAAATGTCCACGACATAAGAGATTACCATAAACGTATAAAATGAAATACCTACCGGTAAGGAATTTTGAGGACGATCAAATGGTAGTGGAAACAAATAATTGAGGTTATCATAAATAAATCCTCCATATTTATAGGCCACCAAAAGTCCGATATTCACTAAAATACTGGCAATCAATCCAACTTTCGCCCAAGGAGTTCCTCGTTTTTTTTCAATGTAAAGTCCGGTAGAATAATCAAATAAGGCGGTAAACACCATTAAAAAAATCCACATGGGTTCTGCCCACGCATAAAACACCAAGGAAAAAATGGTAAGAAAGATGTTTCTGAAAAGGTCGTTCTTGGTTGAATAATGAAACAACAGACTCAAGGGTAGAAACAAGTATAGAAAGGTCAAACTTGAAAATACCATAGGCAACGAACTCAGTTAAATTTAGGACAACGAATTTAACCACATTCTGCGGAAGAAAAAAATTTGGGGATTCAACACCCCATATTACCTGTTCTTTAAATTAGACTTTTCTGGCAAGCGCACGTTCTGAGGCAAGCACGATATCCGCAGTTTCAAGGTGATATTTTTTTAACAATTCATTGGGTGTGCCACTTTCGCCAAAGGTGTCATTAACCGCCACAAATTCTTGTGGAGCTGGACTACTTTTAGCCAATACTTGAGCGACAGCATCACCAAGACCACCATTCATCATATGTTCTTCTGCGGTAACCACACAACCCGTTTTAGCTACAGAACTTAAAATAGCATCGGTATCTAATGGTTTAATCGTGTGCATATTAATCACCTCAGCAGAAATTCCTTTCTCTGCCAACTGAACTTGAGCCTCTAAGGCTTTCCAAACCATGTGTCCGCATGCGATAATCGTTACATCAGTACCTTGAACCAACAGGTCAGCTTTTCCGATTTGAAAGACTGCGTCATCCGGAGTAAAAATAGGAACGGATGGTCTACCGAAACGTAAATATACAGGGCCCTCCCATTCGGCAATAGCTAAGGTAGCTTGAAGGGTTTGGTTATAATCTGCTGGAACCACAACCGTCATGTTGGGAAGCATTCTCATCATACCGATGTCTTCTAACACCTGGTGGGTAGCCCCATCCTCACCCAGGGTAAGCCCAGCATGAGAAGCACAAATTTTTACATTTTTACGAGAATAAGCAATACTCTGACGAATTTGGTCGTATACGCGAGACGTAGAAAAATTGGCAAACGTTCCGGTAAACGGAATTTTACCACCAATTGTCATCCCTGCGGCAATCCCAATCATGTTCGCTTCGGCAATCCCAATTTGAAAAAATCGATCGGGATGATTTTTCTGAAATGCATCCATTTTTAATGACCCCGTAAGGTCGGCACACAATGCTACTACGTCAGGGTTGGTCTCACCTAATAGTCGCAAGCCTTCACCAAATCCAGAGCGAGTATCTTTATTTCCAAATGTCTTTAATTCCATAACCTTAGTTTAATTTAATTGAGTTCGTTTTATTGCTAGTAATTGTAAATGACTTTTCACGCGTGTAACCACTAGATTTCATTTCTTTATTTCGATAAACAATGGTATAACTACCCGGTTGCAAAAGTAATTGGCCGGTATTTGTGCGGTCTGAGAAATTATAGACCCACACCAAATCTTTTGCATTATTATTTACAAAAAGTTGTGCTATCATCGGTTTTTCAAATGTAAAATCTAACTGTCCCGGAGCATCGATTAGAATTGTTTCTGTATTTGACTGTGTTACGTCTGCCGTTTTATAAATCCGAGGAAGTGTTAAAATTTCTACATCGTAGGTTCCAACCACGTATTTATTGATCTCCCCCATCAACTGATGATGAATAGTTTTAGGGTCATCTACCTTTGAAATCACCATGGCAACAGATGGTCCATAGATGCTATTTGGGGTTGTTAATTTTAGCATCCCTTGTGGCGCAGAGACACTAATCGTATTATGAACATACTTTTTTAAGCTTATGCTTGATTTAGAAATACGTGGAATGGTATTAACGATTAAGTCGTAATTCAACGTAGGATCCAAAAACAAGGTATCCGGGTTTCCGAGCCGGTTCAAGGTATGTACAAAGGTATATTTCAACTTCGTTGTTCCCGCTTCATAAAAAAACAAGGTAACATTCGTTTCTGTTGGTTTTCCGTTAATATCATTCAAATTTACTTGTACCGTAGTTTTTACCAATACCGTATTTAATATGTTTTTAAATACATTTCTAAACGACTCCTTATCTTCAGCATCCGTATATGAACCAATACAATTGAACTTATCCAAGTAGGACATATCCATACCCAAACCAATTACAAACGGGGTCACTTTAACTCCTTTCTCTTTTAGTTTTTTCGCGATGACACAGGGGTCATTGTCACACGATTCTAGTCCATCAGTAATTAGTATAATTATGTTTCGAGAAATTGTATCGGGGAAATCACTAGCAGAAGCTTCCAAAGAACGAGCAATGGGTGTTGCTCCCTTGGCTTCAATGGTTTTTATCTTCAATTTAATTTGGTCGATATTATTTATCCCAAAAGGCACCTCTAATTTCGTGTCATTACAATCCTGAGTTAAATTACTATAAGGCGTTTGATGACCATAGACACGCAGGGCAACTTCCGTATTTGGAACCCCGCGCAACACTTCTAATTCTTGATTTAATACTTCACGTGCCGCCTGAATTCTAGTTTGATTTCCCCAACTTGAATTCATACTGTTGGAAGCATCAAGTATAAAAAGAATACGAGTTGTTGGACTAGACTGTCCAAAGGAAATGGTCCATACGAAGAAAATAAGAATCAGTTGTAATCCCCTCACTGCTTAATAATCACCTAGGGTTTCTGATAACTGAGAAAGCGCATTCGCCAATTGTTCGTCATTTGGAGCAGAGCCATGCCACTTGTGTGTGCCCATCATGAAGTCCACCCCTTTCCCCATTTCGGTTTTCATAATGATCATTTTCGGCATTCCGTTTAACTTATTTGAATCTATTGCAGCGAATACCTCGCGCATGCTTTCGAAACTATGCCCATCCATGTGGTAGACATCCCATCCAAAGGCGGTCCATTTATCTGATAATGGCATTATTCCCATTACATCACTAACATCACCATCGATTTGACGATTGTTATAGTCGATCATACCGATTAGATTATTAATTTTTTTACTTCCAGCGTACATAGCGGCCTCCCAAACTTGTCCTTCTTGTAATTCACCGTCACCCATCAAACAGTAGACCATAGATTCGTCTCCCTGCATTTTTTTAGTTGTCGCTGCGCCAATAGCTACAGAGAGTCCTTGACCAAGAGAACCTGATGCCATTCTAATCCCGGGTAAATTTTTATCCACCGAGGGGTGTCCTTGTAAGCGACTGGAAATCTTTCTAAATGTTGCTAATTCACTTACAGGAAAGAATCCGCTTCGAGCCAAAACACTGTACCAAACAGGGGAAATGTGGCCATTTGAAAGAAAAAACACATCTTCGTTTAATCCATCCATTCTAAAATTATTCGCGTCATATCTCAACCGCTCATTATATAAAAAGCTCAGTAAATCTGCACATCCTAATGATCCGCCAGGATGTCCAGAACTCACTGCATGAACCATTCGTACTATGTCTCTTCTAACTTGTGATGCTAATGCATGTAAATCTGCCATTACTTTTTTTTACAAAACTAGTTTTTTAATGCATTCGAAGGGATAATTAATTTTCTCCTGCAACTGAAATTAATTTGTAAACGTCTGACCATTTGACCGGCTAACTTGTATCAAAACATTTTGGTAACTTCGTCATCAAATTCAATTCATTATGAAACAAATATTCTTGTTTATATTGTTAACTGCTTGTGTGTCCTTGGCTAACAGCCAAAAAAACCCTGCCGATAAACCGTTAAAAAATATATACGGAAAAGAAGCTTTAGATGCATTTAAAAACGAACATGGAAGTCTTGATTTATTGTATTATGCATATGACAACGCCCTTAGCATAATTCAAAATAATGGAGGTAAATCCCTGGATAAATACCCTAAAGCTCCTGTTACACCTGTTGTTCATTTTACCGATCTTGACGTTAAAATAGAGCCTTTTACACAATATTTTCAAAGTGAGTTTCCTAACCAGCTAATAGCTGTTAAGTCATTATACCAATTACAATTGGAATTCGACGCAAGCAAGAATTCAACACACTAATACCATTAGAATGAAACATCTTTCCATACTTATATTATCAATTTTTTCTATTGGCGTTTCATTTAGCCAAATGTTATTAACTGGCCCAGACTTCCCTCAAGGAAATCCACTAAATTGCGCTGGAATTATACCCCCAGCAGGTGGCACTAACTTCAGCGATGGACCCGCTAATTATTCGCCCAATATGGATGAAATCATTACGTTTTGTCCGGATCTGACACAGGGATCAAAAGTCTCTATTGCCTTTGCAACGAATATCGGATTTACGTTTAACATAGATCCTAGCGATACCCTTTATGTTTTTGATGGACCATCTACAGCTTCACCCTTACTCGGTGCCTACAATTCTGGAACACATCCGAACGGATTTTTCGCCCAAGCGTCTTTTCAAAATAACCCGAGCGGTTGTTTGACTTTGCGCTTTAAATCAAACGGAAATGCCGAAGGCACAGGTTGGGACGCGAATGTTGCTTGTGGAAACCCGCAACAACCTTTTACCCCTCACATGCATGCTTACATTAATGGCACTGGGCCTGATGCATTAAATCCAGCGGATACAGGTTACGTTGATGTTTGTTTTGGAGATAGTATTTTATTTGTTGCTGACCCTGCATTTCCATACGCATTAGAGGTTACAAATACTGGATATTCTCAAAATGCAGGGAATTGTAGCTACCAATGGACCATTGGCGGTGTAGGACAATTCAACAACGACTCCATCTGGTTTACTCCACCCGCACGAGCTGGTTATTTTATCGACCTTAGAATCACGGATATTTTCCCACAAATTAAACGAATTACCGCAAAAGTTAGGGTATCACAATTACCAAGCTTTGCAGGCACGGGTCCTTTTCAAGATACCGTTTGTTTGGGGCAAAATACGTTCTTAATTGGTGGGGTTACACAACAGGATACCGTTGGGGTTGATATCCCATTTGGAGAATTTGAAATTGGAGGAATTTTTGCTGGGCTGACCTTTTTACCGGATGGGAGCGGGGTTCAATACCAAACGAACATTGGAATAACCGGATTCGACGACTCGACTACCATAACTGGCGCTGCAGACTTTGACCAAATGTGTATTGATATTGAACACTCTTATATTGGAGATTTAGAAATTGCATTAACTTGTCCAAACGGCACAACCGTTTCTATTATGAATGCCTATAATTCGGGATTCGGGGTGGAATTAGTACCTGGAGGATGCGGAAGTGGGATTGGCACCTTTTTGGGGAATGACACGAATTTAGATGGCGGTGCGCCTGGGTCACCTGTTTGGAGCTATTGCTTTTCTCCTACACAAGCTACGTTTGGAACAATATGCACAGAAAATGCAGCAGGGAATACCTTGATAAACTCTTATGGCTTCCCTTCCATGAATCCTAATGGTGTGTACTTGCCTGATGGGGATTTTAATGATTTTATTGGCTGTCCTGTAAATGGTAACTGGACCATAACGGTGCAAGACAATCAAGGGATTGATGATGGATATATTTTCCAATGGGGAATCTATTTTAACCAGAGTTTATATCCAGATCAAGAAGGATATCAAAATAGCGTTGTATCTGATAGTTGGACAAACAGCCCGTCAATAATTTCTGGACAAAACGATACGGCAATTGTAATTCAACCCATTACACCAGGAACAAGCTATTACACCTACAATGTCGTTGATGATTTCGGGTGCCACTATGATACAACTGTAACTCTTGAGGTACTTCCATTACCAGCTATTTTTGGAGATACCATAACCTGTAATTTATTTCTCCAAGTAACGGGAACATCATCGTATAATGGAGGAGTTTGGACTGCTTCGGATACGGCGGTACATTTTTCAAACAGCACACTTGAAAATCCTTTGATTTCAACAACAATACCCGGGCTTTACATGGTGACGTTTACAGATAATGCCTGTAGTAATCAATTAAGTGCCATTATAGAATTCCCACCTTATGTGTATGTGGATATTGTAGATTCTTCGATTTGCAATGGCGCAACCATAGATTTAGTGGCAGCATCTATAAATTCTGGTACCATGCAAGGTGGATATAATCCGCCAATTCAATTAACATGGAATAACGGGTCCACCGATAATTTTATCGTAGTAAATACAGCTGGACAATATTATGTGACGGCAAACAATTTGTGCCATACTTCTTCTGATACGTCAATAGTAACCATCAAGCCATGTGATATTGAGGTACCGAACATTATTACGCTTAATTCATTGGTTGGAAATAATTTATTTACTATCGACCATGAAGGGGTTCAAGAATTTGAGTGCGTTATTTTAAATCGTTGGGGCAATGTGATTTACACGTTTACAGACCCAACAGGTTCCTGGGATGGAAAAACAGGAGATGGTAAACTGGTTGAAGAGGGAACCTATTTTTACAGAATTTTCGCAACATTTGACGGAGGGATTGAAATTAAAAAACATGGTTTTGTCTATGTAGAATATTAAAATCAATGCTAGCTGAACTCTTTTTCTCTTGTGCTGTTGTATTTTTGTAAAAAATTTGAATGAAAGCAATTGGAATTAATGGATTTGGGAGGATTGGTAGATGTTTTACCCGCATCGCGTTAGAACGATCAGACATATCGATTGCATTAGTTAACGATTTAACAGATGCAGAAACATTAGCCCACTTACTCAAGTATGATTCAGTTCATGGTCCGTTGCCTTACACCTTTGAATTGAGTGGTAATGAACTTTTGTTTTCAAATGGAAAAAAAATTGTTTTTACTCAACACAAAGATCCCAAGGATATTCCGTGGTCTGCTCATGATGTTGAAACCGTAATAGAATCTACCGGATTGTTCCTCACTAAAGAAAAGGCAGGATTACATCTACAAGGTGGTGCAAAAAAAGTAATAATGTCGGCGCCTGGAGGAGATGCAGATATTCGAACAGTAGTTCTCGGAGTAAATGATAATTCCTTAGAATCTACCGATGTTATCGTTTCGAATGCCTCGTGTACCACTAACAATGTGGCACCACTGATTTCTGTGTTGCTTGAATTATCAGAAATTGAAGTAGGTCACATATCAACGGTTCATAGTTATACTTCTGATCAACGCTTACATGATGCGCCACACAAAGACCTTAGAAGAGCAAGGGCAGCGGTAAACTCAATTATTCCAACATCTACAGGAGCAGCGAAAGCAATCATTCAAATCTTTCCACACCTGAAAGGAAAACTAACGGGATCAAGTGTCCGTGTACCCGTAATTGATGGTTCTATGACCGAATTAACCCTTGTAACTAAATCTATTTTAACGGTTGAGCAGGTAAATGAGGCAATGAAAAAGGCATCTGAAACCAGTATGAATGGAATTTTAGGCTATACCAACGATCCGATTGTTTCTTGTGATATTATTGGTTCCCGTTACAGTTGTTTATTTGATGCTGAATTAACTATGGTTTCCAATAATTTAGTACGCGTTGTTGGATGGTATGATAATGAAATGGGTTATTCTGCACGATTAGTTGATCTAATCACTCGAGTTTAATCTAAGGCATTTATTCCAGGTAGGGTTTTACCTTCAAACAATTCCAACAGAGCACCACCTCCAGTACTTATATAACTTACACGATTTGCTAATCCAAATTTAGCGATTGCCGCTGCGCTATCTCCCCCACCGATTAATGAAAACGCTCCTCGCTCGGTCGCTGTAGCAACAGACAGGGCAATTTCTTTTGTACCTCGAGCAAATGAATCCCATTCAAAAACGCCCATGGGACCATTCCACAAAATCGTGTTACTTTTTAAAATAACCTCTTGAAACTGTTGAATTGATACCGGGCCAATATCAAGTCCCATCCATCCTTCAGGAATGTGGTGTGTGTCAACGGTTTGTGTATGTGCGTTCTCGGCAAATGAATCAGCAACCACACTATCCACCGGAAGGTGAATTGAAACCCCCAGTTCCTTTGCCTTTTTAAAAATATCCAATACCACTTCTATCCGATCCGCCTCAAACAAGGAGTTGCCAATTTCACCCCCTTGAGCTTTTGCAAAGGTATACGCCATCCCACCACCAATAATTATATCAGAAGCTATGTGTAGTAAATTTTCAATTATTAGGACTTTATCAGACACTTTAGCCCCGCCCACGATGGCTGTAAACGGT
>Ga0102875_1000223_pt1 | contig 23228 bp, 23 predicted proteins | sample Colrivmet1547B02_FD_78185 | JGI IMG/M metagenome (GOLD analysis project Ga0102875, IMG submission 78185) | Estuarine microbial communities from the Columbia River estuary - metaG 1547B-02 | ecosystem: Environmental > Aquatic > Marine > Intertidal zone > Estuary | place: USA: Columbia River... | reverse complement strand
TTAGATAAAACCGCTGATCAAGCTCATATTATCTTAGCTTCTTATGCTATGGCAGCTGAAGGTTTGGATATTCCAAATTTAAATACATTATTTATGGTAACGTCGCGAAAAGAAGTGGAACAAGCGGTTGGTCGAATCATTAGGAAATTGGATCCTAAATTACCACCAATTATTTATGATATTATAGATAATATACCATGTTTTGTCAATCAAGGTAGATATAGAAAAAAATTGTATACTAAATTAAATTTCAAAATTAATACAATTTATGTTCATAATAATGTTATAATTGATTCAAAAAAAGAAACAACTCATGAGTTATTAAGGACAAAAGCTTCGCTTTTACCCGAAACTGTAAGTTCACTCAATAGTTATTTAGAAAAATATGATTTTTCTAAACAAGAAATCCTAGACCAATCTGATTTTATTGATTAAATTATTATGTAATAATTATCTAAAAATTTAAATATTTTCGAATTTTGGATACATATGTTCCATTTCTAACCCCTGTTCCTCTTTCATATTCATTAATAATAGCTACAGGTATAGATAAAGCTTTGGCTAAATTTTCTTGGGATAATTTTTTTTCTAATCTTTTTTTTTGTAAATTTTTAGAAAAATCTTGATCTATATACACAGGCATAATATCGGGTTCATTTTTGGGATTAGTATCTTCTTCATTATAAACTTTTTTTATAGTATTATTCATGGTATTTGCATTTTTTTGTTTATTTGCAACCACCATTGTAGACTTTTGATTTTTTTTTTGTTCACTTTCTGGTTTTTTCCAAATTACGGGTACCCAGTCTTGGTGACTCATTATATATTTAAATATATAATTATATATTTAAATATATATTTAAATATATAATTATATATATATGTTTTATTCACCAATTTATTTTCTAAAATTGCAGATGTAAATTTAACAAAATATTGTGAAGATTTAATAGATATAGATTTTTTAAATACAAAAAATCAAATTATTATTTATTGTCATCATTCACCGGAATATTTATATAAATTATATCAATTTTTTGTTGAGATTAAAAAACCTTTTATAATAATAACTGCTATGGAAGATACTGAATTCCCATCAGAATTTGATAAAAATTTAATTGAATATTTAAAAAAAAATCAATATTTTAAACATTGGTTTTCAATAAATAAAACTATACCAGATGATAATCAATTCACTAGTATTCCTTATGGATTAAATTATTGGACTTTATCTACTCAAAACTATTTTGGAGAACCTATTACTAGTTTTGAAGACCAAAATGCTCAATTAGAAAAATTTAATAAAAATAGTATTCATTTCACTAAAAGAAAATTATTAATCTATGCTAATTTTCATCTTAATTGGACTGATGGAAGATATGGAAATTGGAGAAGAAATTTAGTAAATATTTTACCTAAAGAGCTTGTTGTTTACCAAGAAACATTCCGAGAAGTGAAACTTATAAAAATGTTAGAATATTCTTTTGTATTAAGTCCTTTTGGTAATGGTTTAGATTGTATAAGAACATTTGAAGCTTTATGTTTAGGTTGTATTGTAATAATAAAAAAAAGTTGTTTAGATATTATATATGAAGATTTACCAGTTTATTCAGTTGATAGATGGGATGATATCACCGAAAATTTATTAAATAATATTATAATAGATTATTCTCAAAAATCATTTAATTATGAAAAATTACGAATGGAATATTGGATAAATTTAGTTTATAATAAATTTTAATTATATATATATATATATATATAATCATGAAATACATAGTAACAGGAGGAGCTGGATTTATAGGTAGTCATTTAGTTGATAAACTTATAGAATTAAATCATTCTATTATAGTTTTGGATAATTTAATATCTGGGTTTGAAAAGAATATTAATACAAAAGCTACATTTTCTAATAGTGATATATCAATATTAGAAAATATAGAAAAATATTTTATTGATATTGATGGTATATTTCATTTAGCAGCTATAGCTAGAACACCATGGTGCATAGATAATCCAATTCTTGCTTATCAAACAAATGTAATAGGTACATTAAATATATTAGAAATAGCTAGAAAAAAAGGGATTAAAAGAGTTGTTATGACATCATCAAATGTAATTTATGCTTATTGGACTCCTTATCGATCTTCAAAAGAAGCACTTGAATCATTAGGAAGGGTATATACTGAAATGTATAATTTATCTGTTATTTGTTTAAGAAATTCTAATGTATATGGATCTAGACAATCAGAATTGGGACCCTCGCCTAATGTATTTTCAGCACTTAGAAAATGTAAAAATATAAATGGTTATATTGAAATTACAGGAAATGGTGAACAAAGTAGAGATTTTACACATGTATCAGATATTGTTAACGGACATATTATGGCAATGAATTCTGATATAATTGGAATTATTGATTTATGTACAGGAATAAATCATACATTAAATAAAATAGGAAAATATTTTAATTGTGAAATTAGATATATAAAAGATAGACCTGGAGATATTAAACATATATATCAAGATCCTACACCTAGTTTTCAAAAATTAAATTGGAAAGCTTTAGTGCCTTTAGAAGAAGGAATAAAAGATTTTTTTTCAGATATTTTATATGAAAAACAAATAGTCTATATTATACAAGTTTGTTATAGAGCTATTGAACCTCAACTTTTTCGAAGAAATGAATTAATAAATTTAATTCAAAACATAAAAACCTATTTTAGTAAAAATCAACTGGATTATAAATTAGTTATATGCGAACAAAATAATAAAGAATTATTTAATCGTGGTAAATTATTAAATATAGCATTTATAATTAGCGAAAATACATTTAATTTTGAAAAATTATATATCCATATTAATACAGATTATAATTTTGATGAGAAATATACATTACCTAATAAATTCATCAATTTTAAAAGAGGTTTTTTAGACTTATTTAATCATTATACTTTTCCTGTATTAGGAGCTTGTTGTCTTTTTGATTCAGATACATATAATATAATTAATGGATTTCCTAATGATTTATCTGGATGGGGCGGTGATGATTGGGCAATTTTCAATAGAATCAAACAAAAAGATGTTTATTATGATAAATGTAATGGTTATGTATTGGAATGTGATAATAATAATAATTATATTAGAGATCAAACTAATAATATTTATAATATGAAATTAGCTAAAAGAAATGATTTAGATATAAATGGTATTAAATCATGTATATTCAATATTGATACATATGGAGAATTTCATAATGGAATTACAATCTATCATTATAAGGTATCATAAGATATATATTATGATGCTTTTATTATTATCCATAAATCACTAGCTAAGGATGAATCTAATAAATATTCATAAGGTAAATAAAAATACCCATTATCGCCCCAATTTGTTCCCCATGAATTTCTCATCAGCCAAATTTTTTTATTATCATCATAGCCTACACATACTACTGCATGACCTCCTAAAAACTTTTCATCATGTTCAGGAATGGGAACATATCCAGTTTTTACTACTACATCTGATTCAAAAGACAAATATATTGAAATACCTACAACAAAAATATGATTTTGAACTAATGCTTGTTTCATTGTATACATATCATTCGTTATGTTTTTTACAGTTATAGCTTTATGTTTTATAGCTTCTTTATAGCATAAAGACGGAGGGCATATTGAAAATTTTTTTTCATCATAAGGCCATATATTTTCATCGCAGATTCCATATTTACATAAACACTTAATACCATCAATTAAATATGCACCTGCATCATCTGGAATATCATTTTCTAATTTTCTTTCATTATAATATAAAAATAAACGAGATCCTCTTACATGATCTATATATTCCATCACAGTACATAAGGCATTTGCTGTACATGATCCTAAATTGCCTTGATCATATATAGGAGGTAATTTGCTTCTTAAATCAACAATTTTTGGAATTAATGTACGATCTACATTATTTAATTCTAAATAATTTAAATCATGTGGAAATGCTCTTTTTATATTAATATTATATAACATATATAATAATATATATAAATTTAATTTTTAATTTATTTTTAATTTTTTTGCTTCTATCCACAAGCTAGAACAAATCGGACAATGTTTATTTTTAATCAACCATGGTAAAATACATTCTTCGTGAAAAGTATGCCCACATAAACCTTGAATAATTTGAGAATCTATACCTTTATCTTGATTGTATAAACTATTGCTATTTAAACTACATCGACAAATTGTACAATCTGTATTACTAAGTAAATTATAATACCATGTTGTTATTAGGCGAATATCCTTAATAATAAAACTATTCATTAATATTATCTACTTTTATAAAAAAAATTATAATATTCAATTTTTATAGAAAGATCTTGACTGACAAAGCGAGTTAAATTTCATAAAAATCATGGATTTTTATCCTTTATATTAATCACTAATTTCATCTTTATTTTATAAAGATGAAATTTCTGTATTAAGCATATCATTTGATTCACTATTAAATTCTTCTGAAGATGTTTTTAGAAATTGATTTTTTTTACGAATATTTTTTTTCTTAGATGATTTAGTATTTTTACGAGATGTTAATAATAAATTTTTATAACTAGAAGTTTTTAATACTTTATTTAATACTCGTGGCATAGTATCTAATTCACTTTCTGATTCAGAATCAGAAATTACAGAAGTATTAATTTTTGTATCACTACTTACATCAGAATCATTTTCAACTTTATCAACAACAGATTTATCTTCATTATTAAGTAATTTATTTAAAGTATCAACCTGATCTCTATCTGAAAATGTATAACCATACATATCTAACATCGATGGAGTTTGTGTTAAAACATCTACATTTAAAATATTCGTATTTAAATTACGAGTTTTATTAGATTGTCCTCCATTTAAAATATAATTATCCGTCATTATACCTTTTAATTTTAAATATTTTAATTTATATTTAAAATATTTTTGCTTGTAAGACATATATATAAATATATATAAAAATAAAATTTTTATTATAAAATGATTTATAGATTTTTTAATTAGAATAATTATAGATTTTTTAATTAAAATAAATATGTTATTTGATAATAATGAAGAAAATTATTATAATACATGTTATGAACAAATAGAAACTTTAATTAATGGGAAATCATATTCAGAAATTTTTATCAATGATTTAAAAATTGGTCAAACAATATTTGTAACATTTTCACCAGATAGTCAAAAATATATATACACTTTATATCCTAAATGCGGTTATGTACATTCTATAAAACGTGAAAATCTAGAATTAGAATCTAACTTATCATTTGATAATTTATTTAAAATTGAACTCCAAAATTTAAACAATGAACTAGAACCATTATTACATGAACCAGTAGGTAGTATGTATGGCTATATTTATAATATTTATTTAATTTCCTAAAGTACCATTTTTTTCATTATTATATTAATGAAAAAAAGTAATATAGATGCTATAATTAATAAAAAATGTGCACCTGGAAGACAATATATCGATGAATCATGTTTACAATTAAAAGATTTAAAAAAAATAGCAATAAATTATAACAAAATTACAAACAAAAATAAAATTAATATTAATTTACCTAAACAAGAATTAGTTAAAAAATTAGAACAAAATTTATCCAAACAATGTTCTAATCAAGTATGTTGGATACGTCTTGATTTTATCAAAGCATTAAATGATAATTCAATTGAAAATGCTTTTAGACCAGATGGACCTACTGAAAAATATGATTGGTTAAGTACTGTACATATTAATGAAGTGCTTGAACAATATCAATATATTCATAAAGATTTTCTATTTTTAGGGGCAGTTCCTTATGATTTTGAAGATATAACTATGTTAGGATTAAAAAATATTAATTTCAAAGAATTAGAAAATAATAATAAAACAAAATTAGGATTAGTTATTAACTTAGATGAACATTATAAAAGAGGATCTCATTGGGTTAGTCTATATTGTGATTTACAAAAATATCAGATCTATTTTTTTGATTCGGTTGGAAACCAACCACCTAAAAGAATTAAACAGTTTATTAATAAAATAATAAAATATTATTATAAAAAAATATATAATACTAATTTACAATTAAATAATATTGTTGAAAAATTAAAATTAATTGAACAAATGAAATATTCTAAATTACAAGATCTATTAGATAGCAATCCGCAAATTGATAATATAATCAAAAATATTGATTATAAATATAATAACATACAACATCAAACTGGTAATTCTGAATGTGGAGTATATTCTATTAATTTTATTATTCGATTATTAAATAAAGAAAAATTTAATAATATCATTAATAAAGTTACATCAGATAAACAAATTAATAAATGTCGTAAAATATATTTTAATAATGTTAATTTTTAATAAATTTTAAACACTTAACAATTTATATTTTATGAATTCAAATTTTTTAAATCTAGGATAATACGGCAAACGAATTTTTATTTTTAAATAAGGAAAAAGAGGTTTATTTGTAGTATCTATATCAGCTAATAAATTAGTAAATTTATTAGAAAGATCTAATTTTATTTTTAAATATTTAGATGTATAACCTAAACAATATATTTTTTCATGATAATCCATAATTATTTTATAAATATCAAGAAAAAAACTTTTGTAGGTTTTTCTTAGTTTTACTTTATTTTGGACAAAATGTTGACCACATGCAAACAATATAATGCTATTTGGATAAGATTCTAAAATTGATTTAATTATTTTAAGATTATCTTCATGAAATTTTATGAGTATAGATAAATTATCAATTTTAATCTTTTCAAGATGTTTAGATACAATTGGAATTATATTCAAAATATGAATACATTTATAATCAATAATATAATTTTTCAAAAATAATGTCATACGATCTATTTCATTAGCTGAAGATGCAGGATTTTGTAAAAATATTATTAAATCTTTATCATGATTATTCATTAACTCTATCTTACGGTAATATCTTACTGGAATATCTGAATATGTATTATAACCATCATAGAACATATATTGAGTCATAATAAATTAATTTAAAGTTTGTATTAATCAATTTTTATCTAATAAAATTGATAGGCTTTAGCTATATATTCTAATTTATTTTTGGTATCAATTGACATTTTTTAAATATAAGCTATCTTCATGTTTTAATTGTTCATAATTGGTATAATATAAAGCATCAAATATTTTAGTCCAATTACTATTTTTGAAATTATTTATTTTAAAATATAATTTTTCTTCATTATTTTAATTTTATTTAATACCATTCTATAAATGTTTCCATATGAACATTACACTATCAATTGTCCATTCTTATACTAGTATAATATAATAAAAAGAAATATTTGTTATTGCCGCGTTTCATCAGTTAATCAAATTGAATATATGAAACATAAATATCCTAATAATGAAATAATTTCAGATATAGCAAGCGAATTAAATTTTAATAGATCCGCCTTAAATAAAATTATAAAATATGCATTAAATGGTGAAATTAATGAATTAATAGTAGCATATAAAGATAGATTAGCAAGATTTGGCTTTGATTTAATAAATACAATTATAAAAGAAAGTTCTAATGGGAAAATCATAATATTAAATTCATCAGATGATTCTCCGCAGGAAGAATTAACGAAAGATTTAGTTAGTATAATTAATGTTTTTAGTGCTAAATTAAATGGTATGCGTAAATATAAATAATTCTTTATAAATAGTTAGTTATTTTATAAAGAATTATACAGTTTTTATATAGCAGCTGATTTGCCCACAGAAAAATGATTAAAATAAATTAAAAACCACTATGTTTTTTCAGCAAATGTTTAAAAATATAGCAAGAAAAGCTGGATATGATAGTAAAAAAATACATATCCATAATGCTAGATATTTCATACCACATAATCTTATAGAAGTATGTAATAAATTAGAATAATTTGGTAAATTTTTAGATCATTCGAATTCTATAACAACAGCTTAATTTTATACCAAATTAAGTATAAAGAAAATTTAAATAAAATGAATATAGTATGTATTGGAAAAGTAATAATATAAAAGAAGAAAAATTAAAAAAGAAATTAGAAATAACTTTAGACAATTAAAAAATATGGAAATAGGAAATGATAAAAGTGTTAAAATGATTTTATTAGAACGTAAATTAGAAAAAGAAAAAAATGATTAGCAGAAAATAAATAAATATATATAACTAAGTATAATATAAATATATGAATATTGTTTTAATTTTTCCAACACAATTATTTAAAGATATCGATTTATTACAAAATAAACAAGTCTATTTAATTGAAGAACCAATTTATTTTACTAATTATAATTATCATAAATTAAAATTAGCATACCATAGAGCAACTATGAAATATTATTATGATTATCTAAAAAAAAATAAAATTAAAACTGAATATTATGAATTTAAAAATATAACATATAAATTTTATCAAAATCTTAAAATTAATAAAATTTATATTTATGATCCAATAGAATATGAATTATTAGACAAATTAAAAAAAATATACAAAGATAAATTATTTATTTTTCCAACTATAAATTTTTTAGTTTATAAAGATATAAAATTATTAAAAGATACAATATTTAAAGATTCATATTTATTTAATAAGTTTTATATTTATTATCGTAAAAAATATAAAATTTTAGTAAAGTTAGATGAAAAACCAATTGGTGATAAATGGAGTTTTGATAAAAATAATAGAAAAAAAATTCCAAAAAATACTAAACTACCTATATTACCTAAAATAATTAATAATAAATATACAGAAGAAGCAACTAATTATATTAATAAATATTTCAATAATAATTATGGAGAAATTAATTTTATTTATCCAATAACACATCAAGATTCCGAAAGATGGTTTAATAAATTTTTAAAATATAAAATGGATAATTTTGGTGAATATGAAGATGCTACTATAGAAAATCATCCATTTTTATTTCATAGTGTAATTACACCAATGTTAAATATAGGATTATTAACAGATAAAATAATTATTAAAAAAGTATTAAAACATAAATCTAATATACAAAATATTGAAGGTTTTATTAGACAAATATTTTGGAGAAACTATATGATGACAATTTATATGATTGAAAATCCAATCATTAAAATTAAATATGAAATCTCCATAATATATGATAAATTATGGAATTATAAAACTAATATGTATCCAATTGATTCTATGATAAAGACTTATATATTACCATATGCATATTCACATCATATAACTCGACTAATGTATTTTGGAAATTTTTTTAAATTATGTTTATTAAAAAATGATATAATATATAGATGGTTTATGGAAGCATTTATCGATGCATATTCATGGGTAATGTATGGAAATGTATATGGTATGATTCTCAATAAAATTAAAATCATGACAAAAAATTATATTGCATCATCTAATTATATATTCAAAATGAGTAATTTTAAGAATATTAATAATTGGAAAGAAATATTTGATGCTCTTTATTATAATTATATTAATGAAAATTATGAAGAACTAAAATCTGATTATGGATTAAGATATCAATTGGTTTATTGGAAAAAAAAAACTAACAAACAAGAAATAATTAATATTGCTAATAATTATATTAAAAAGTTAAAAAATATTTAAAATGTTTAAGATTAACATTTTAAATATTAATATTATTAATATTTTTATAGGTTACTTTAAAAATCTTGATTTTGAGTTCATAAAATTATGTGTTATAAATATAAAATATAAAATATAATAAGTGGAAAAATATATTTTAAACTTACTAACATTACTAATATAATTATTTTAAATCATCATTATTATGAATAATTACCATCCATTATATGCTTATTTTTTAATTATATTAAAAAAATAGATTAATATTTAGTATACTAGAATATTTTAATTTTAGTAGATATATTATAGCATTTCAAAGTTGAAATTAAATTTTATGAATTGTAAACATATAATTGATATAGATTTAAATACTATAATTTTATAAATAAAATTGAAGACTTAATACATTTGATATGCATGCACAATTACACATATTATTAGTTAAATATTTTCCACTTAGACAATTTTTTCTACATGGCTACAATTTATGATTTCATCACAACCTTGTTATATTTGTACCTTATACATAAGATATTTTAAGATTTATTGTAAGATTTATTGTAAAAGGGTATTGGGGAAAGTTTGGTATTATTATTGGGAAAGTTTGGTATTTTTTTGCATGCACATTCACATTCTTCATTATCCTTCCAAACTAAATTATTTGGGCATTTACATTTCTCCCTGGTAACATTATTTCCGTGAGATGTATCATAAAAACCTTGGCTTCAAGGTCCTTGTGCATAAGGTTGGGCATTTATAGCAATGGGGTGGGGATTTAAGGAGGGCTTATACCATTTTTCTTTAAAAGTATTACCAATTTTGTTGCTAGAGCCAGGTATTCCATTTGGAGTTACAATTTCGACTGGGCTCGTTTCAATTTTATTGTAGATTGGTCCCGGTGGAATTTTTGGAGGTTTAGTACCTCTTGGGGGGGCATTTACAATTTTAAATGGTTTCCTTTCAATTTTATTGTAGATTGGTTCCCGTTGAATTCCTGGAAGTTTAGTACTATGGAGGACATCTGTATTATTCATATATTCAATACATGAATATTTACCTATTGTTGAATAAGTACAGTGACTTATCATTTATATATAAATATAGAGAAAATTAATATTAATATAATATTAATATTTTTATATTATATTAATATTAATATTTTTATATAAAAAATATCCTTTTAAAATTAATTCAAAAATATTACAAAATATAAACATTAATATATTAAATAATAAAACAACTATTAATAATAATTTTAATAGGAAAAAAATAATGATATCAATAAAATTAATCTTAGAATTCAAATAAAACAACTTTTAGATAAAATCCAAGGTAAAAATATCTATTAATGGCAAAAACATATTTTTTGCCGTCATATATCATAACAATATTAATCTAATAAATTTAATATTAGATTGTAAATAAAATCTCCAGAAAAAAATCATTTAAGAATATGTAACAAAGATTACCTATCATATAAAATCTTAATGGAATCGCAATAAAAAAATTTCATACAATTATAACCTCTTGTAAACTAAAGGTTTAGTTTACTTCAATATAGTTTGTGAAAAGAAGAATATAAATCAATGTAAATTTTGTTATAAAAATTTATCTTGTAAACAAGATAAATTACGCCATCAAAAATATGTAAAAATATGTAAAAATATTAATTCAATAATATAGAAAACAACTATCAATAATAATTTTACAGTTCATACCAATTTGATATAACTCAAATTGGTATGAAAATTTAGATAATTTAACCGACAATAAAGAAACAAATATTATTACAAGGGGTGAAAGTATTTCAAAATTTATTGCGATGATTAATTTTAATACTTTTACCAATGATTCATTCATTTTGTGTCTCGGATTTGAAAAGTAAACATGTTAATGTGTATAATAAATATAGAAATAAATATTTTTTTGATGAAATTAAAAAAAAGCTGCAGCAAATATCAAAAACATATTTAAAAAATATAATAATTCAGATATTAACCGTTCCATACTATACAATATAATATAATATAATATAATATAATATAATATAATATAATATATAGAATTAGCTCATAGAATTTTTAATAATAACTTATACAAAGAACTTCATAATAATATCGAAGCATTTGCATATAATAACAAACATATTGTAAAAAATACTTGGTATGTAGAAAATAACAATATTAATAAATTTAATTTTAGAATAGAACTAATGAAATTTATAGAAGATGTAGAATCTATAAAACTAATATTGATCATTCCACATATTTAAAATAGTTTTAGTAGAGATTTTAAGATTTAATTTTTCTTGAATTTTAAGTCTTGCTAATCTGGGGTCATTATTACTGATTAATTGTATTTGTTTAACAAAAGCAATCATATTTTCATCATATTTTTTTTTAATAATTTTAGTATTGTTTATAATATAATCTAATTTAGTTCCTTGTGATGTTTCAATCCATCCATTAATTATAATTGTTCCTTTATCAATTTCATCATGACATTGCATACATAAGACCACTAAATTAGCTAAACTATTTTTTTGTAAATAAAATTTGGACTTATTTATCCCTAATTTATTAAAATCTTTTTGAAAAAAAATATGATGTGTTTCTAAATTATTTTGAGTTTTACATATTTCACAATAGTTTAAATATAATTTACTATTATATTTACTGTTTTTATTTTTTTTTATTTCATTATATTCATCTAATAATTCTGTTGTTCTATCATTAAAATATTGATCTTTCATCATATATTTAGCAATTTGTAATCCATAAAAAGATTCTCCTTCACCTTCAAGTAAATTTCTATCATAGATTAATAAATCATTAATTTCATCATATGTAATTTTAATATGTTTAATTTTAAGTTCTTTTAAAATTTTGATAGATTTAATTTTTGCCAATTTATGTAAATGTGTTGCAGTTATAAAAGATGCATGGTTTTTAGATAATACTTCTAACATATAAGTTATGATTACATTTGCAGAAAGTTCTTCGGTAGTATGACACAATTCATCAGCAATGACTAATGTATTAGAATTATTTCTTTTTAAAATAGCTATTAATTCTAACATTTCAACCATAAAAGAACTTAAATTTTTAAAAATATTATCATTTCCATTAATTCGTGTAAATAAATTTTGATAAGGATAAAATTCAAAATAAGTAGTTGATGTAAAATATCCAATTTGAGCTAGAATTATATTAAGTCCAATAGCTTTCATAAGAGTAGATTTTCCAGCAGAATTAATACCATATAATAGGATACCATATTGGTCTGTTTCATGTCCTAATTCAATATCATGTGGTATATAATTTGTTTTAGAATTAATTTTTTCAACAATTGGGTGACGTAACTCTTTAGCTTTAAAATAACTATTATTTTTAGTTTGTAATATAGGTTTAGAATAATGATTTTGAATAGCACAAATAGCTCCACTATTTATAAAATCGATGTAAGCGATTTTATTAGACCAATTACATAATAATTTTTTATAATGATTAAAAAAAGTTAACATATCTGCTTTAAATAGATCTTTGGTATATTTTGCCATTGCTAATTTGTATTTAATTAATTCTAATGAAAATTCTTTTATTTTTTTACATGTAATTTTAGTATTCGTTGATTTTGGAAGATTATTAAATTCTAAATCTGAAACATTAAGTTTCATAAGATTTTTATCATTATTTGAATCTGATTTACCAATAAAAATTTCTTTAATTTTATTTAAATTTTTTTTGAGGATTTCACATCTTCGAGAAGTTAATAATAAATAATGTCCATCTCTATCATTATATTTTAAAATAATAAAATTTTTATCTTGAGTATTGGAGGAAAACTCGAGTTTCCCTTCAATATCAACTCTTTTGGAGTTGATATTTATATTTTTTTTTAAATAAATCTTATCATCAATATATTGTTCTAATTCTTTAATGAGATAAGTCATAAAATTTTTATTAATATCAATATTATTTTGTAGTTCATCTAATTGATTATGTATTTTCTGCTTATAAATAGAATAGTCAATTTCATTAAAATTATTAAAATTAAGCCCATTTATTTTTTCAATATCAAATCTAGTTTTAATCCATTCAAGCAATGCATAACTATCAGATATATATTCATTATTAATTATGAATATATCTAATAATTTATTTTGTCTAAAATAATCAATAAGATTATTAATTTGTATAAATGAAATATATATTTGATATAATTCATGGGGACTAATAGTATTCATATCTAATTTTCTACCTAATTTATCTAAATCATAAATATTTTTCAAATGATTTTCTATAAAATAATAATATTCATTATCTATAATTTGTTGAATAAGATTATATCGTTCAGTGATTTTAATTGGATCAATAAGCGGCATAGTTAATTGGTTAATTAAATAACGCTTGCCTAAAGTCGTAGTTGTAAAATTAATTACATTAAATAGTTTAATACCATTGGTATTATTTGAAATAACATCTAATTGATCTAATGCTCTATTGCCCAAATACAAATATTTTTTTGTATCAAATAAAATAGGTAATTGAATATTTTTTACTAGATTAGGTTGATGAGCTATAATATAATCCAATAATATGATTAAACTTAATCTTGCCCAATTATAATATTGTAATCCTAATAATTCTATTATATCAACATTTGTTTTAAAATTATAAATTTTATTTAGTAATTCTATTTGCCAACTTATTTTTCTATGATTAACAATTTTCATTTTATAAATATTAACTGAAGCTGATTTATTTGTGTATTCATCATTAGTTTGTTTATTTGAAATAGTTATAATATTAGTATTAATATTAAGATATCTTAATATTTCTTCAATACTCATATTATAAATTTTATTATCTTTAATATTTTCTTCTAAAATAATTTCAATTGGAGGATAATTTTCTAAAAAATAATTTACATTATCCAATGCTAGAAAATTATCAGATGAATTTGAATATGTTTCATAAAAGCATCCTTTACCTGTGGATAAATCATATGCTGATAAACCTAAACATAAATGTAGATTATTAGTTTTACTTTCTTTGATAATATCAATTATGATAGATACGATAAATAAAGTTTTATTAATTGTTTTTTCAATAAAAGTTCCTGGTGAATATATATTAGTGACTTTTCTTTTTGGTCGCGGAGGATCAGAAACTTGATCAATTAAAACTATAGTAAAATTTAAATCAATTAATTTATCAATAAAATTATTAGTTACATATATTGGAAATCCCATCATTCGAGGATTATTTTTACTAACAGGTTGACTATTATTTTTTTTTGTACAACATATATCTAATTTTTGTGATAAATTGAGTAAATTAATACCATCTGTGTCTGTACAATATGCTTCGTGAAATGAACCAACTTGTATTAATACAATAGTTTTATCTATCCCATAGATATTAGAATAATAATTATGAATTTCAAAATAATCTTTGACTAAAATTTCTTTGGGATAATCCATAACTATCAAGACAAATTGTTTTTATACCTTTTATATTATTTCAAAAATTTATTTATCGATAAAATGTAGTATAAATTAAATTAAATTAAATTATAAAATTTAATTTAAAATATAATATATAGAATGTGTTCAGATAGTACTAATTTAGAAGAAAAAAAGTTAACAACACTAGATGAAATTAATATATTTTTTAATGATGCTGAAGAAAAAAATATATTAATAAAACAAATTAGTAATCATGATAATGATAATTTAATCTCCTTAGAAAATAATATAATTTATAAAATTATTAATGTAGTTATAAAATATTATGATAATCATAAATTAGATTCAGATTTATCTATAACTAGTATAGATGATACTAAATCTCTAATTAAGGCATTAAATGAATATAATATTTTATTTAATGATATAGATAATAAAATATCTTCAATAGGTGAAGAAAAAAATTATATTATTAATCATAACAATAATAATAAAGTTAGTATTAAAAATAATATAATAGAAAAAATTATAAATAAAATAATAGAAGTTTATAATTTACATTTTAAAGATGATCTTCTAAATAAAAAACTTCTAATTCGTCTAAATAATAAAGTTAATCAATATTTTTTAAATACATTATCTAATTCTGAAATAGACACAAACATAAATCATGTAAATGAAAAAGATACAGATGTAAATCATGTAAATGAAAAGGATACAGACAATTCTATAAAAAATAAATTATTAAATCTTATATCAATGCGTTTAGCAAGTAAACAAGAAAATATTCATGAAATTAAAAATTATTTTTTTGATTTAGATAAAACTGTAGAAAAATCAGAAAATTCAGAAAATTCAAGCTCACAAAAATCTCATGATTCAAGTTTAGAAATTTTTGATGATTTAATTTCAAAAACAACTAGTGATTTATATTCAATAAAAAATAATGATCAAAATTTAGACTATTCTGATGATTACAAATTAAGAAATGACAAAGTATCAAATTCCAATTCAAAACATATATATAAAACCAATTTAAAAAATGATATTAACCAAAAAAAAAAATTATTAGATCGAATATCTAATTTGTTAGCTTCTAAACAAGACAATACTATATCAATTCAAACTGAATATAATAAATCACAAGAATTGAAAACTAGTATTTTTTCTGAACAAGAATACGATAAAAATAGTATACGAAGAAATGAAAGTACTATACTGTTAAAAGAAATTATCTCTAATGTTAATGAAAAATTTGAACAAAAAAAACAATTTGATTTCGATAATAATTTTTATATAAGACGACAAAAAGAATTAGAAAAAATAATTAATGATAGATTGCTATTAGAACAATGTTTAATAGCAGAACAAATTGAAAAAAAAAAATTAGAGGTTGAAAATATTGAAAAACAAAAATTATCTGAAATAGAAGAAGTATATCTAGCTAAAGTAGAAAAGGATCAACGGTTATTAGATTATATAACTAAACGGAATTCGCTAAATAAATATAAATTAGATAAATTAATTTTAATTAATAATATATCTGATAAAAATGATTCTAATTCTCAACATCAAATAATTAAAAATAAATTAAAATCAAATAAATGGAAAAAAAATTATAATTATATAAAAAATTTATAATATTTATTTAATTTAATATATATATATTTTTTAATAAGAATGTAATTATCTCGTAAATCATACCAATTAATATTTGTTTTTTTTATAATTTGTTTTAATATTTTATAAATTATTTTCTTACCATTTTTTAATTTATTAAAATTTTTAAATTTTAAAAATTTTTCTTTAGAGTCAATCCATGATAAAACTTTTTTATAAAAAAATTCAATTACGTCAGTTTGTAATCTTTTATCTGCGTTCACATCTTGATATTGATAAAAACTTTGTATGATTGGTGGCGTGGGCCAATATCTCCGATAAGGATATTTAATTTTAGGCGAATCACTACTCATTATATTTGTGTATATTTTTTTTCTAAATACATATTATAATCTTCTAATAAATCAATTTTAAAATCAGATACATTAATTTTATTAATCCAATATTCAATAAATTTAAGAGTTTCTATATCAAGATCAATAATATCATGATTAATTTTATTTAAAATTTTTCTATTTGCATATTTTAATATTAATTTATTATAAATCTGAACTAAAAATTTATTGTGTTTTTTAAGGATATTTATATTATTTATAATCCAACAATTAATAATTCTATTAATTGTTAAAATATTGATCATGTCTATATTAGTATTAATCCAATCATTTAATGAATCGATATCATTAATTTCATAAATTTTTAATATAATATCCGGAGATATTCCAACAGGTGGTAAATATAAATATTTTGCATAATTATTGTTATCCTTACATTTTTGTTCTTTACTGAAAGTAAAATTATTATTTTGATAGTTGTATTTGGTTAAACATATATCTTTTTTATCAATTTTGGTACTAATCCAAGTACAAGTGAGGGGATGTAACAATTGTGAATTTGCTTTAACAGTTATAATTTCATTTGAATTATTTTGTAATTTTTCATCAGTATTTAATATACGTTTTTTCATTTATACATAAGATATAAAAATATTTAAATAATATATTTATTTTAAAGAATTATTTATTGATATTAATATTATGCATAAAAAAAATAGTATACAAATTGATGAACAAAATGATCTAAATTCGAGTGATATATCTTCTAGTAATTCATCATTTATTTCTTCATCGAGTGATGAAAATTTAGAGCATATTTCAGCATTAGATTTAACAGGAGGTATGTTAAGAACTTATAATATTATTAATGAATTAGGACGAGGTTCATATTCTATCGTATGGTTAGGTTATCATATCCAAACTAATAAATTTTATGCTATAAAAGTACAAGATTCTCATGAATTTCTTAGTGGTAAAGACGAAATTAAATTTGTTAGTAGATTACCTAAAAATCCTCCAGTTTTTAATAATTTAGTAGAATATTTTATAGAATATAGAGATGCACAAAAGTATTTATGTTCGGTTTGGAATTTACACTATTTTAATATTGATACATTAGTAAGAAAATGCAATTATAACAATGGTTTACCTCTTATTTTAGTTAAAAAAATAATGAGACAAATAATAACGGCCTTAATGATTTTACATAAAAAATTTAAAGTTTTTCATGGTGATATAAAAACAGATAATATTTTAATCAAAGGTATTAATGATCGTGATAAATTCATTTGTAATAAATATTTAGATGAATTAAATAAATTATCACCTGAAAATAAATTATTAAGATCGCAGTATCATAAAAATATAACTCAAATAATTTTAGATGAATTAAAAACAACAAATATTAATTATTTTAACTTAAACCAGATACATAATGAAAATTTATTAGTTAGTCTATCCGATTTTGGTACTTTTTGTGATGAAGATGATGAATTTACGGATGGTTTTGGTACTCGATATTATCAAGCTCCAGAAATTATATTATCAGGAAAATGTTCATACCCTGTTGATATTTGGGCTTTAGGTTGCACATTTTATGAATTATTATCTGGACAAATATTATTCGATCCAATAAAAGATTCAAAAAAATCTAGAGATTATTATCATCTCTGTTTAATATATGATACATGTGGTCAGTTTCCTTTGACTTTTATAAAGTCAACTATGAGATATAAAGAATTTTTTATTTTAAATAAACTTATAGATTATAATAATAATAGTTCTCAACAAAATTGCAAATCAACTAGATTAGATAAAAAATTAGATTTATTAAATATAGATAATGAAATAAAAGTAATAATTAAAAATTTATTGTTATCAATGTTAATAATTGATCCTAAAAAAAGATGTACTATAGAATATTTAGATAATCATAGTTTTTTCAATTAAATAAAACTTAATAAATTAATTTATATTTAATTAGATATTTGATGAACGTAGATGGGATTGTATCATTCTTTTATCCAATGATACTTTGAACATATGTACCTGTCTGGCAAAAGTACGTATGAATCATGGATTCTCCACTAGTGGTTGCACGGGGATCACTTTGTACTATGATTAGAGAGCGACTTTGTTCTGTTTTTTGTTGTTCTTTCTTAATTGTAGCATGAAGCATATTTACTTCAGCTACTATTTTTTGGTGTTGTGGTCCAAACATACTAGGATCAAATTGAATTCCAACAAAAGGGTTATGAAATTCCATTTTGTTCTTCTAGTTGATTATACTCGTTTTAATGAGTGTTTAACAAAATAATAGTTAATCTGATATCTTACAGTAAAAATATTTATATTACATATTATATTATTAATATTTCAATTTTTATTTAATAAGAGTTCTAAAAAAAGTTAATTTATTGATCTGTTTGATCTAATTGATCTAAAAGATTATTGCCATTGCAATCATCAGATTCGCCGCTTGATTCTGTATTATAATTAAATAATACTTTAGTATAATAGATTCTATCTGGTTGGCCAAGGAATTTATTAAAATTCTTTTCACATTCAGGTTTTTTCGTCATAATTTTAACATTATAAAATTTCAAACACCAAGCTTTGAAATCACTATATAAAGTTTCACGTGAAATTTTATTTTTAGGATCATTTGTAATTGTTAATCTATCTAGACAATATTCTGTATAGTAATCATTTTGAAGTTTATATTGATTAGTACTTGCCATAACCTCTTCTGGTTCTTTCAGATAATTAATTCCTTTATATTCATTTTTATAAATATGAATTAAATAACTAACAAATGTACTTGTCCAATTTTGAATATTTTGTTTCATACTAGTATTAATTTTGAATTCATTAGATTTATTTGGATCAGGCGAATCAATAAATCGTGATCCAAATTCAATAACACGTAATCTTCTCCAAGTTCCATCATCATTCGAAGGGACTTCTGGTAACTGATTACATGTTAAAAAATATTTCATTTGTGGTTTAAATTCAATCATTTCATTAGCTCCTTTAAATAGATCTCGAACTAAAACTTTATCACCTCCTGTAAATTCTTTCATAACACCAACATTAATTTTATCACCATCATCTGTTTCTTGAAAAACACCACATCTTTTTCCTCGCATTCGAACTTTTTCTGGTGAAGTTTCATTAGACTGACCTCGTTTTCTAGTTATAATTGTAATAGGACATGACATATAATAATCTCCTAAGGATGCATACATTAAATCCATAGTTAATGATTTACCATTAGAGCCTGACCCTGTTAAAATATATAATTTTTCTTCTTTAGTGTCACCTGATAAACATGTACATAAAGCTTGTATAAAATATTTTCTAACTTTTTCATTTGGTAATACTTCAGAGAAAAATTTAACAATTTGTTTATAATAGGGCATATTTTCAGAAAATTTAATATAATTATTTTTAGTACTTAATGATATAAAATCATCAGGATGTCCATCTCTAAATATATTTTGTTCTAAATCATATACTCCATTTTCAAAACCAATAATATTGATATTACTATCTAATTTTTCATCAAATTTAGGTTCTAAAAACAAAGATTTAGCTTCTTCTATAATTTTTTTTTTAAAATCAATGTTCATAAGTCGTTCTATAATCTTATTAACTGCAGATATACGCGCTTGGATTTGATCTTTTTCTATTCCTGAACTTTTGGTTGCTCTAATATTCAAATCAATAATATCCGCACGATAATCATTTTGAAATTCTTCTGATAGTAAAATTTTAATACTATAAGCATCTTCTATTCTATTCCACCTATGATTTTTGAATTCCCACCATAAATTAGATTTTGCTGATGAACAAGCAAATTTATCTGAATATTTGGCATGAAAAGATTTAGCTATTTTATATGTACTCCCATCTAGACTTTCTTCTCTGGATTTTTTAAATTCATTATGAATAAATATTTCATATTCTTTAGGATTATCTAATTTAGCCCAATAGGCTAATGATCGTATAGTTAAAAGATTACCTGATAACGGATTTTTAAATTGTTTCCAAAATTTATAACATGCACCTTCATTGTATTTTTCAGTACATTTAGATGAAAATTCCAACCATGTTGGTAATAAGGATTCATGAGTATTATGTAAAGCTAAACCTACATTTCTCCATTCTTCATAGTTTGCTGCTCTGTTTTCATCTAACATACTAATAAATGTACATGCTCTTTTGACTAATGTTTCTAAATCTTCAGAAAGTTCATATTTATTACCGTCGGATTTAAAAGTATTAATATTTAATCTATCTATTTCAGCATGAATATCAATATCTTCATAATTAAGTTTTAATTTATTAGATGTTTTTTTACTATATCTTTTTTTTTTATAATGTAAAGAGAAAAAAATAACGAGATTACCATTTAATTCAATTTTTTCTAAATTATAGTTATAAACTTGAGATAACTTATACATTTGACCTCCTGGTTTTTTTGATCCATATAAAAACCATCCATTACTAGATACAACAGCTTTATCTATTATTTTATCAGGTGTTTCTAAAAAAGTTTCAAAAATATTTTCATCAGTACATAAATTTACGACGTATTGCCTTATAAGATGTCTAGTAATCACATTAGCACATATATCTGGAAAAATTAAATGAAATCCATCTTTACATATATCATCTAATTTTGTAACAGATTTTTTTTCAAATACACAAATTTTAAAATTTGTTTTATCAAATTCTATATATTTATCAAAAGCATTTAAAAATTTTTTAATAATATTATTAATTAAATTATTATCATATAATCTTTTATTTTGATAATCATCTGTTGGAATTTTCAAATCTATATCAACGATTATAGGAGAATATTCTTTTTGCATTTCTAAAATAGAAAAATCAGTAACATTATTTTCAATAGCATCATTATACATAGCCATAAATTCTTTGCCATCTTCACTATTAATATAAAATCGACCTTTAATCACATTTCCCCATGATTGATGCGTTGGTTTATCTTCCATATCATCGTTATATCTGTGATTACACAAGAAATTGATAACTTTTTGTTTACATTCATCCATTTTCTTACAATTATTGTTAGCTGGCATTAATTAAATAAGATAAGATTTTTTTATATATATTTTTTCAATTTTTATTTTTTTTAATAATGCCGCCATAATATGATGATGTATCATCGTATGATTTTTTAATATCATCATAAATATGTTATTTATGATGATATTAAAAAAAATAATCTAATAATGCATCTTTGATGAAAAAACTAATTTATAGATTGAAATATTTTGTCTAAAATAAAAAATGAATATAAATTCATATAAAATCTTAATTAAATATAATAATTAATGTACTTTTGTCCTAATTGTTCATATATCCTTGATATTAGCAAATCTTCTGCAATATCAAAAGACGATGCTGCTAAAATCCCCCTAACAAAAATCAGCGATGCTTTTAAGATTTTAGATAATAATGATGATATTACTAAATATAAAGCAGAATTTTCTAAAGAAGATTTCTATAAAAATAAAAAAATAAAAAATTATGATAAAAATGTATTAAATCAATTATTTAATGATGTAGTATTATCTGGAGCACAATTTATATGTAATAATTGTAATCATAAAAAACAAATTAATGAAACAACTTTATTATATCAAATAAATTTAGAAGATACAAGTCATAAAATATATAATATTGAAGAAAATAAATTAATAGTAAATGATCCTCTATTGCCTCATACTAGAGATTATACATGCAAAAATATAAATTGTTCTACTTATAAAAATAACAATTTGAAAGATGCCGTATTCTATAAAAATAAAAATAGTTATAAGGTTAATTATATATGCACAGTTTGTTTCTTTAATTGGTAAATTATATTTTTTATTTGGCTTTATAGGCTATTCTATTTATAACATCAACAATGATAAATACTTATAAGTTGAGATATAATATGTATTAAAAATCCTGTTAAAAATAATATTTGTTCCATTATATAATATTTATTCCAAGTATTACATACTTCAGGTAAAAAATCAATTGTATATATATTATGCATTAAAAATCCTAATAGTTGGCCAATAATTATTGTAAATAAACCAACTATAATTGCTTTTAGAATAACTTCCAAAATTA